>Ga0208902_1000106_pt1 | contig 51282 bp, 58 predicted proteins | sample AntAceMetag02UKH_FD_184767 | JGI IMG/M metagenome (GOLD analysis project Ga0208902, IMG submission 184767) | Saline lake microbial communities from Ace Lake, Antarctica - Antarctic Ace Lake Metagenome 02UKH (SPAdes) (version 2) | ecosystem: Environmental > Aquatic > Non-marine Saline and...
CTGCTCTTCCGGTGTAAGCACATCAGTCTCAACACTAGAGTCTTTTTCAGAAGTTTTCTGATTTTCTTTAGCAGCAGTTTCCAAAGTTTCCTCTTCTCCTGCTGCAGCTGCCTGTTCTTTCTCTTCAGCCATCTACATCCCCTATGCATATTAATAAACCCAGTCCATTTTCTGAGCATTTTTTTATATAAATGAAGCTCTATCAAAAACACTCATTCTTGACAGAGCTATACCTTAGAATAAGATGTTTCGCATCTTATTCTAAAAAAGTATGTATTGCATACTTCGCTTACCACGCAGGTATGCTAACTGCACCCTAAACATACTAAGATATTTTTACTGGCGTCAAGTAATTTAAGAATTTAGATCTATTTTTTAGAATTTTTTTTATGATTCAGTAAAGTCCATCAATTCAAGGATTAATTCCACCTCGCCCCGGGGAATCCCGGACAACTCTGCTATACGGGCGGTATCAACTCCTTCCTTTGCATAACCCTCTACAATATCGCGTTTAGTCATTTTTTGTTCGACCTCTTCCGGCTCATCATCCAGGAAAAAGTCTTCATCATCGTCATCAAAGTTCACTTCTTCGACTATCTCATCTTCTTCATCATCGTCATCAAAGTTCACTTTTTCTTCCTCTTCTTCTTCTTCCTCTTCTTCTTCCTCTTCTTCTTCTATGTAAATTGGCTCTGGCTCTGGCTCTGGCTCAGGTACCGATTCTGTTTCTGTTTCTGTTTCTGTTTCTGGTTCTGGTTCTGGTTCTGTTTCCGGCTCCGATCTCCGGTCTCCCGTCTCCGGTAATTCCCTATCTTCTCCTTTATGAGAAATCATCTCTACAGCCTTTTCTGCTGCTGCTGAAATTTTAGAATCAGCAGCTTCCAGCTTTTCGCCTACTTCCCGTACAAAGTTATCAATACACTCCACACGCGACTTTTCTACTTGCTCTAAGACTTCACCATCAAGTAAAGTTATCCGTTCCTCCAGCGCAGCTGTCTCGCGGATAAAGGCTTCAACTTTTTTCTCCATTTCGGCAACGCTTTCTGTTTCAACTTTAAGCTTTTGTAACCGTTTTTCGGCCTTTTGCGTAAGAACACTCAACTCATTTAAAATTCGATGATAATGAGATGTATATGACTGTAATTTTTGAAGGTCGTCAGCATGTCTGTCAAGCTCAGTTAGAGACCCGTCCACTTTCTTCAGGAGAGCACTAACGGTAATTTCATGCCCCTGCACAGAATCTTCCATAGACTCTACCGAGGTACGCATTTTTTTAAACTTCTCATCAAGTTCATCCTGCATATTTTCCATAAGTGTTTTTACAAGATGTATTTGCCGATCTTTTTTATCCAACTGTCGGTAGAAGATAATAATAAAAATAGTAATGAGAAATAGCCCAATATCTATAAGAATATACGTTGAATTCATAACTCTCTCCAATCATAATGAACAAACTTATTAGTTTGTTCATTTTCCTTTACAAAAGCCAACTTGTCAACAACTCCGGTAAATCTGCATACCGGGAAAAAACAATATCGGCCTGAGGATATTTTTTTCTTGCATTTACCCTGTTTTTTGTGATTAGTGCTGTTTTCATGCCGGCAGCCCGGGCTCCAATAATATCTTTTGTATAACTGTTACCCACGTACATGATTTCTGCGGGTTTACAACCCAATTTTTCTGCCAGATAGAGGAATGGTTCTATTCGGGGCTTTAAGTATCCGGTATCTTCAGAGCAGCAAAATGCATCTGAAAGATCAGACACTTGCAGAGCCTCTGGTTTTATACCAAGAGGGAAATCAGAGAGAATCCCTAATTTCAAACCCATATTTTTAAGCTCCAACCATGCTCCTCTCACATTTCTATGTGAATGCACAGATTTGAAAACTGTATCCCAACTACCGTAAATCTTTCTGCTGATCCGGCTCTTTGTTTTGCTGACCAGTTCCCCCTCGGGCAGACGACCCATTGATCTAAGAACCGCTTTAGCCTGCCTGGTTCTGAAACCTTCTTCAAACTCCTCACCGGCCGCTGCCGCATCACGGAGGATTTTCCTGGCCTGACCGTAGTGATAGAGAAGCTTTGGATTTTTCAAGAGGATTGGTATCGAGTAGATACCTATCAAAGATTCCGGATAGAGCGTTCCATCTATGTCGAATCCAACTGCCTTAATAGACACACTAACCCCTTCGTTTTCTTTCACGCAAGTGTATCTCTAACGGAACTGAGGGAAACCCGAGTTCTTTACGAATATTATTTGTAAGATATTGGAGATAACCTTTTGGAAAGCCCTTTAAATGATTAACAAAAAGTAAAAAGTAGACCGGTTTTGTACTTGTTTGGGTTCCATAGAGGATTTTGTAGTACATACCTGTTCCCCGGGGAATTTCATACCTTTCCAACCAGCCTTTTAGAGCCTGATTGAATTTTCCGGTTTCCACACGTTTATTCAACTGTTTCCAGACACCCCAAACGGTATCAAGGAGTTTATCCATACCCTCACCGGTTTTTGCAGACAACGGTACGATCGGAGCAAACCCAAGGATAGGAAAGAGAAACCGCGTCCGATCCGTAATGGCCTCAAGCTGGTTTGGAACATGTTTTATCAGATCCCACTTATTAAGAACCAGAACAACACCCTTCCCTTTTTGGACAATAAGATTGGCAATTTTCTTATCCTGTTCAGAAAGTCCTTCCACCGAATCAATCATAATAAGGACTATATCTGATTCATCTATGGTACTGATGGCACGGTTGACTGAGTAATACTCAACGTTTTCTCCGACTTTTTTCTTCTTTCTGATTCCTGCCGTATCAAGGACAATATAATCACTTCCCTTATAGGAAAAATTACCGGTAACAACATCCCGGGTGGTTCCCGGAATTTCACTTACAATTGAGGACTCAATCCCGGTAAGCTGATTGGTAAGTGTGGATTTACCGGTATTCGGTTTACCCATAATTGCTATTCTTATCTCAGTTTCGATCTCTTCCTCTTCCTCTTCACCTTCCGGCTTTTCATCAAATCTATCTAAATTTACCGTAAGATTCATTTTTTCAAGGAGAGTCTCTTCCAGCTCCTCAACCCCCAACCCATGGGCTGACGAAATTCCTAATACATCCTTAATTCCATAAGAGTAGAATTCCCAAATTTGATCCTCTCTTCCGGGGTTGTCGACTTTATTTACCACTAAAATAATTTTTTTTACGTAGGGTCGAAGTGCCTCAATAAGTGTCTGATCCTCAGGTGTGACTTCAGTTATATCGAGCATGAGCAGTATAATATCCGCCTTTTTAAGGACAGCATAACTTTTTTCTGTGACCAGGTAATCCAATCCTTCCTGATCAAGCTTTAATCCGCCTGTATCCGCCAGCATTACGGGATTTCCTTCGAGATCCCACTTCTCAAATATTGGGTCACGTGTAACTCCAGGCGTTGGATCTGTGATAGCTCTTCTTTTTCTTATAAGCCGATTAAAAAGTGTGGACTTTCCTACATTCGGACGTCCTATTATTGCAACTAATGGTACCTTGATTTTAGGTACTGAAGAAATCGAATCGTTCATTTGACCATTCCCTGACATATTCGTCAATTTTTGTACATGAATCCATTTTCATGATTGTCGCCGCTAATTCCCTAGCCTCCACAATGGTAACTGACCGGATAATTTTCTTAACTTCAAGAACAGCGGTGGGACTCATGCTGAATTCATCAAGTCCCAACCCCAGTAGAAGTACGGTAGAAATGGGATCTGAAGCCATCTCACCGCACATGGCAACCGGTATTCCAGCTTTATGCCCATTATCAATTATCATCTTGAGAAACCGCAGCACTCCAGGATGAAAGGGTTGATAGAGGTAGGCAATTTTCTCATTACCCCTATCAACAGCAATGGTATACTGGATTAGGTCATTTGTCCCAATTGACAGGAAATCTACTTTTCTTGCTATGATATCAGATATAAGCGCTGCAGAAGGAACTTCAATCATGGATCCTATTTGAATATTTTCATCAAAAGGAATTTTTTCGCGTCTGCAGTCCTCTTTTACCTCTTCCAGAACCTGAAGTACGCTTTCAAGCTCTTCTCCCCCGCTTATCATAGGAAACATGATTTTCAGGCTGCCGAATACAGAGGCTCGGAGCATTGCCCTCAGCTGTATTCTGAATATATCTGTATGGGAGAGACAAAAGCGCACTGCTCTCCATCCCAAAATAGGATTTTCTTCATCAAAATCTTCCATTCCAGGGATAACCTTATCACCGCCGACATCAATTGTTCTGATTGTGACAGAACCTTTCCCTTTCATGTGTTTAAGCACATAGGCATATGCATCAAACTGCTCTTCCCCTGAAGCAACACCACCAGGCCGCAAAAAAAGAAATTCAGAACGATAAAGGCCAATCCCGCTTGCCCCATGGGCAATTGTTGAGGCTACCTCTTCCGGTATCTCAATATTTGTTTTGAGCAAAACCCTGTGCCCATCTGTGGTCTCTGCAGGCAGTTTGTGAAGCAGCAATAAATCCTGCTCATGCTTAACCCATTTATCCTGCCGTAATTTATAGTCATCTACCGTATTCCTACCAGGTCGTAGTATTACGGTGCCCTGATTTCCATCAATAATTAAGGTATTACCATTCCTGACTTTTTTTGTCACGGTAGAGAGACCAAGAACCGCAGGAATCTCAAACGATCTTGCCAGGATCGCTGTATGCGATGTTTTTCCTCCGGCATCAAGCACTATTCCCTTAATATATTTTTTATTCATGGTAAGCACTTCTGAAGGAAGCAGCGTCTGAGCTACTAAAATAACTTCTTCTTCAATATCTACCAGTGAAGTGCGCTCAATATACATTAAGTGATGTAAGATTCTACTCTGAATATCTATCAGGTCAACAACCCGCTCATTCAAGTATTCATCATCAGCATCTTCCAGGTTTTTTGTCATCCTGGAAATGGTATCTTCCACGATATGTTCAGCATTCTTACCCTCTTCAGCTATCCCCTGGGTTATCTGGCTTTTCAAATCCGGATCTTCGATCATCATTAAATGAGTTTCGATTATTTCAAGATCTTTTTTCCCGGCAGTCTCCCGGGTTTTTTCGACAAGCTCTTCAAGATCAAGCTTCACCTTGTAGATTGCATTATTAAATCGTGTTATCTCACCTGCAACCTCTTCCTCATCAATAGAGTAAGACGGCACAGTAAGTGTCTGGATTGAGTAGAGAAATACTTTTCCTATTGATATCCCGGGTGAGGCGGGAATACCCTTCATTATTCGCATAGTATAAACACTATAAGGAGTTTTATCTCTGATGTCAAATCTGATTTCTTACGGTTATCATAGACATCCGCGTTCACTTGAGGTACTCTGTTTCTATGCAAAATCATGATTCTAAAGAAGCCAGACAGGGAATACCTCTTATAATGTGGCTTCTTCTTATAGTAGTTATAGCAGGAAGTTTTCTCTATAGTCTACCAAAAATAATACGGAATTATCGGGAATCAGGTCTGGCAGATACGGTCTCTGCATATAGAAGCAGAGAATCTGACACTGAAGCTGTTCAAACTGAAACTGCTCAAATCTATTTTGTTCTGCAGGATGTTAACACACATGAACTTATCTGTGATGCTGTTTCTGTTACTGTATCCTCTCCGGTAAACCTGAACAGCCTTCTGGAACTCCTTATAGCTGGACCGGACTTATCTGTACTCTCCAAAGGATTCATCTCTTTTATTCCGGAAAGCACAAAACTTCTCGGCAGCAGAATTGTTAACCATGCTGCATATATTGACCTCTCTACCGATTTTTATACTGATAGCAATTCCAATCCTCAAGCCGCAGAGCTGGCCGTACGTCAAATTATCAAGACAGCTCTTTCTTACGAATTAGTAGAGGATGTTATTATATTGATTGATGGTGAGTCATATATTAGTTCCCGGAGCACTAGTTCAAGTTTTTCTCCATACAAAAAATCTCCAGGACGACGTTTTTCATCATGAATAAGTGCCAGAAATTCTCTGTTTCCTTTTCTTCCCAGGATTGGTGAAGCAACTATGCGAACCACGCCCGCTCCTTCCTCAGAAAGCTCGCTGCAGGTTGCGGTAAGTATTTCAAAAAGTAGTTCATTATTTGAGACTATCCCATTAAAATCCTGAATATAGCTATCAATTTCAAACTGCGGTTTAATCAGTGCAATCATCCATGCTTCCCGGGTTAAAGAGAGAATTTTTTCAGCTGCTCCCCGTATTGAACGAAATGATAAATCGGCAACAGCCGCATGTGGGCGCGGATCCAGTTCACCAACCTCCATAATATTGGTTCGTTCCATAACAACTACTTTCGGGTGTGTCCGCAGGCTGTAGTCCAGTTGGTTATAGCCTACATCAACTGCATAGACCCTGAGCGCCCCCTCCTGCAAAAGGCAATCGGTAAAGCCGCCGGTTGAGGAACCAGCATCAATCATGATTTTTTCAGCAGGAGAAATCCCCCACTCCAGAAGAGCATGATTTAATTTGACGCCACCTCTTGAAACATACTTATCCCGCACAATTTCCAGCACAGCCGTTATTGGCACACGTTCTTTTGGATTAGCTATCCGGCCTCCGTTTACAGAGACTTCCCTGCATAGTATATAGGAGTAGAGTCTCTCTTTTGGAATATCCGGGTATTTTTTAAACAGCAGCTCAAGGAGAGGCAGGGACTTTCGGGCTTGCATAATTTATATTGAACCTATCATAACTTGTAATCCCATATCACTACCCATTCTCCTGATTGATTCCAGATCCTGTTTCTTAAGGGATTTTACCTCATCAAACTTATATTGCATACCTAATCCCGGTATTACAGGAATCCTCACAATCACATTTATATTCGATTCATTCAGCCGGTTTCATTATTTTAAATCACACATTGTCATTTGTCAAATATTCGGCAATATGTAATCTAATTACTAGTGAGTTAATGGCTCGAAAGATTTCATTTCGGGTCCATTCACCATTTTTTCGTTTATATATACATCAGATCTGAATTGGGCTATTCTCTCCGCGGAAGACGCATTATGAGCCGCCTGCTCCAGCGTTGTATCTCCTGTTGAAATTACACCGTACCCTGCAACAACACAGCAGCCTTTATATTTTCTTAACATATCCAGTATCGGGTTTTCCGGGCTCCGGTTATTCAGTTGATACAAGTCAACAAGACCCAGCCTTGGGTTAAGATAAATTGCTTCTGCATCAATAGGTGCTATGACCGGATGATTATCCGGTTCGTAAGGAATATCTATTTTCTCGCCTGCCAGCACCCCCTCTCCATATTTTTCTGCCAGTATTACCATACCTTCAGCTACAGCCATTGGGTTTGTAGTAATCATACAGGCATTCTGAATAGTATTCCGGTAAATAAGTTTATGCAGAAACAAATCAACCGGGTCTTCATCCCTGAACTCCAGGTCAACCCTCAGAAGAGGAAAATCCATCCCATCAGGAACGGCAGACATCGGGCAGTATATCATCTCATTTGCAGCTGTTTTCTGACTCATTGAACCAGTTCCATATGCCCCGATTTGAATTCTATAGTTATAGCTGAGTCTTTCTGAAAAATCGGAGACCATAATTTTATCTTCTACATCCCTTCTGCCCAGTATTGATTCATCAAGAAGATGCGGTGTAACAGGAAAGAAGCTCTCCCTGCCGAGCTCATGTATCCTGCGCTGGGCAGGAACAATGGGGAATCCTCTGCGTCTTACATACAGAGCCAAAGTTGCACTGTGCTCCAGTGTACTAAGTCTATAGAGACAATCCTCAAGGGATGACCCTCTGGCAAAGGGGCCATGCCCGCGGACAATTGTCAGGTGATTCTCTTTCAGATATTCAGGAAGTCTCTCCTCCATCTCAGGAGACCCTACCGGTTGTTCATAACTTCCTACCTGCACAGAGCCTACAACATGGCTTCCAAAGAGATCTATCGGTGAAAACCGGAATTCCTCCCTGCCTTTCTTATCCAATCCCAAATATTCCAGAAAAATTTCTTTATCTTTCTGATCAAAAGAAATTATAGTAGTGTTCATAAAATGCCCGTGGATAACGGCACGTATTCCTTCAATCTTCAATAGTTTCCTATGAATAGTGGATTCTGTAGACCCCCTGGCATCTCCCCAGCCAACATCAGAAAATCGGATCGGCACGATATCCCGCGATACCAGACTACCAATCTGAGAACCACTGGATGTTATATAAAAATAATCATTATCATCAGAGTCACGTTGGGAAATGTTCCCGCTATGCGTGTTATTTGCATTAACTACTCCCAGGGCATTACCCAACCGTTTGAAGTCTGCATAGATTTTCTCCTGTTTGCTGTTCATGTTGTTACCTGCTCTTTCTGTACAAATTCTTCCATACCCAACCTTCTCAAGGTCTCATTCTCTGGTATGCCATTATCATTCCATCCCATAGCTCTATAGTATTCTTTATGCATTCTGCTAAACACTTCACGGTTACACAAAACATCTTCTCCCTCAACTTGGGTGGGAATTTTAAAGAATCTATCCGGAAGCCAGTCATCTTTATCAGTTTTCCCGCATCGGATATTAAACAGTCTCTCAAGAGATACCGTTCTCTGTGCAAACTGTAACAGTGAACCGGAACTTAAATTATCACCTGTTACAGCATTAATTATAGGAGCATATTCATCAAGGGAGATAGCAAATGAGCTGTACACACATACCCCTATGATATCAATAGCTGTACCTTTTAAAGTGGCATTTTTGGAGATCAGGGGTGTGCCTTCAATACGGTTTCCCGGCCACTCAGCATATCCTGCACAGTAGCTCAATGCAGCAGTATACCCTCCTTCCAGATGACAGCCACCCCGATTACTCATCTCATAACAGAGAGCCTGGCTGAAAGAAGTACGGGGGTCATAAGCCGGAAGTTCCTGCTTTTTAACAGTCATAGATAATTCCGAATGTCCATATCTCGTGCAAAAGCGATAGGATCCCATAGCCAGATACTTTCCAATACCTTCTCCATTTCCAATCAGCTTAACCAAATCAATAAGATACTCTTTATTTCCAAAACGGGGTTCTCCATAATTTTCAACAAAACTTCCAAGATCGCGTAGGAAAAGCTTTTCACCCTCTTCCAGATTCTCTTTACTGTCTGTGATAGAAGTATACATTTCCACAAATGATGCAATTGTTGAACCTAGAGAAATGGTATCCATCCCATATCTGTTTGCAAGATAGTTCACTCTTGCTATGAGGGGAAGATCGTAAATTGACAGATTTGCACCCAAAAGAGCAACTGTCTCAAATTCGGGTCCTTCACCCTTATCAATCACAACTCCACTACTATTCTTTACGGTAGTTACTCGTTTACAAGTAATCGGACAGTTATAACAGGTATCTTTTTTGACCTCTATGGTATCGGAATCCGAACTGGCTATTTGCGCGTAACTTCTTAATGCTTCCCCATCAATACGTTTGATGTCGGAAAGGTCGTGTTTTGTATCAATCATATTATTGTGGATAAGCTGATCAAAATTATTAACCATCCCTGCAAGACTCAGTGATCCCATCGAGGCCAAAGAACCATAGTGCTGCTCTTTTCTGGTAATTTTCCCTACATCCAGTTTAACCTTCGCCTTGTAGACCGAGCCGCTCTTATTTTTAATATCCAGCTCTTTTTCATTATTCACGTTGATTTTACTATTTTTATCCGGTAAAACGGCAACTGCAATCAAATTCTTTGATCCGAAGACAGCTCCTGCCCCCCCTCTTCCAAAGGTACGGCCTTTATCACTCATTACATTTGCAAAAAGCGAGAGCTTTTTTCCTGCTTCACCGATACTCAGTACCTGCATTTTATCAGGCAGTTTTTCTTTAAAGTGCCTCTGAATCTCTTCAGAATTCATCTGCTCAAACTCAGCAGCATCTACTATTTCAGTAGAATTGTTTTTAATAATAAGGTAGACAGGTTTCTCCGACCTTCCTTCAATAATCAGCATATCATATCCGGTCCGTTTAAAATTAACCCCCCAATAACCACCGGAGTTAGCACTTCCATACCCTCCCGTTAGTGGAGATTTGAAATTCATATGAACGCGGCCGGATGTGGGCATTCTCGTCGCTGTTGATGGGGCGGTAGAAATGATAACTACATTATCAGGGGAAAGCGAATCAACTTCTTTAAAAGAGTTTTCATACCTGCCTGATGTATCAAGTTTCAGGAAATGCCGATACAAATAGGCAACCCCAAGTCCTCTGTTTCCATGAAAAAGATGTGCTATTTCCAGATCAAGTTTTTCTTCCCGTACTTCTTTGCTCCCAAGGTTTATAATCAGGATTTTTCCCATATATCCCCCGGGTAATTTCTTACTGTCATTCTCCATCTATCTATCCTTCTATTTTAATTTCCAGTTTGGTTCTCTTTTTTCTATAAAAGCTCTAACACCCTCTTCTGCATCTTCGGTACTGCAGAGATTTGCAAAAGATTTAGATCAGGCTGATTCCTTCTCAACTGAATACCTATATTACCCAGAGAAGTAGCTTCTTCGGGACCGGCAATTATATCCTTTCCGGTTAAGTTGGAGGTAATCTGATTCAGATTGCTATTTTTACAGCCACCGCCAACGATATGGATAACCTTGTGTTCTGTATCAGTAAGTTTCTCAATCTTTTCAATACTGTCCCGGTAGCTGCAGGCAAGAGATAGGTATACCGCTGCCAAAACCTCCTCAATAGTAAGGTTCCTGTTTGTATTGGCAGAAATAGCATCCGGCATATTTACCGGGTTAAAGAAACTACTATCATTGGGATCGAATATCGGAATCTCACTTCTACAGCTGTTAGCCATACTGACTAACTCATCCCAGGAATATTTGTGCCCGCCTTTCTCCATCTCCTTTTTTATGTTTTGGAGAATATGCATGCCGGCAGAATTCTTCAAAAATGTTATTGTGCCTAAGGCTCCACCCTCATTTGCAAAGCCTTCTGTATATACATCGGAATTGATAACTGGTTCTTCCAGCTCCGTCCCAATCAAAGACCAAGTACCCGAAGAGATAAAAAGGAATTTCTCTCTCTCTGCAGGAACTGAAACAACCGCAGATGCCGTATCGTGAGAGGGAACACTGACAAATGGGCACACATTTATTTTTAGAAAATCTGCAATATCCAGTTTCAGATCTCCGTAAACATCTCCATGCTTCGTGAGAGGAGGAAGGAGAGAATCGTTTAGATTGAAATGATTAATCACTTCAGAAGAGTAGGTCCAGTCTCTCATATTCAAAATCTGGGTAGTACTTGCAATTGTTGGTTCTCCACAGATCCTGCCGGTAAAAAGCCAGGCTAACAGGTCGGGAATCAGGAGTAATTGCTTTGCTTCTTTATAATACTCCGGTAGATACTCCTTTATTCCAATAAGCTGATAGAGCGAATTCATTGAATGCTCAAGTATACCCGTTGCATTAAATAATTTTTCCTTTTCCTTTTGCGAAAGAGTATTGAGAATGATCTCTCCAAAAGTGTTCCGATAGCACAGGGGGTTGCCTAAAAGCTGCTGAGATTCACCTAGGAGTCCGAAATCTATCCCCCAGGTTGATATTCCCACCGATTCCACCGGGCCAAATTCAAGATAGCATTTTTGAAGACCTCTTTGTAATTCACGGAAAATATACAAAATATCCCAGTAAAATATGCCATTAACCTTCACCGCCTCATTTGGAACCTGGTGTACAAGCTCTGCTTTTATCCTCTCTCCATCAAAAAGTCCGGATAAAACCCGGATTGAAGAGTTCCCGCAATCAAAGGCCACATAATTCTTTATTCCCATTACTTTCCCTGCCCGTAACGATTACGGGCAAAATCCTGCATAGCTGCAATATCATCGGGATTAATAAGCCGTGGAGTCCTTCCCATTGATTGTGCAAGTATGTAAATGTGAGCAGTTTTCTCTACAACATGAATTGTCTTAAGCGTAGTTTCAAAATCTGCACCTACACAGATACTCCCATGATTGGGTATAATAACTGCATTTCTGTGCCCCAACCCTTTTACGACATTTACAGCCAGCTCCGGAGTGCCGGGAAGAGCATACTCACAATTTATTATTTTATCCCCCACCAACTGAACAAAATCCTCGCCAATTCCCGGAATATCTTCATCGATAACTCCAAAAACACTTGAGTAGACGGGATGATAGTGCATTACACAATTAACATCTTTTCGGGCATTCATTATAGCAATATGAAAGTTGTATTCTATTGAAGGTTTTCGATGTCCATCGACAACTTCTCTTTCAGCACTCATTACAACGACATCATCTTCCCGGATTTCAGGATAACGCATTCCACTTGGCTTGATATAAAACAGATTTGTTTCGGGATCTCTGATGCTCAGATTTCCCCAGGTTCCCACTGTTAATCCTTGTTTATATAATTTTAGCCCACCATCAACAATGGCTTGTTTTAGCTTTTTCTTTACTAATGACAAAACTGGATCTCCTGTATATTATTTATTGTAACAATAAACAAACTTTCTGTTACTTTTGTATCATTTTTATGTTATCATAGTAACATACAAAAAATACGGCGTCAATATTTTATTGTGTAAATTATGCAATTACCTACAGGGGATATAAGATGAGCATTCGTAAAAACAGGGTTGAAACGATTCAAAAGATAGTCAGGGATTCTGCATCTATAACTATAAAAGATCTGGCAGAAGAACTTGCTGTATCGAAGATGACTATAAGAAGGGATCTGGACCAAATTTTGAGCAACCCGAAAATTCAATTCATTAGAGGAATGCTTATATACAACCCAATACTTGATGCTTCTGACGAGTCTCATTATTCTGTTATTTCAGCATCAACACTGAATAAGGAAGCAAAAAAAAGAATAGTTTCCAAGGCACAATCGCTGCTTGAACCAAATGATATAATTCTTATAGATGCTGGATCAACCACAGAGATGCTTGCCAGAATTCTTCCGAAGGAGCTCGAGCTTGATGTGATTTGCTTTAGCCTGAATATACTAAATACTATCCTCAAGTTCGGGAACTGTAATATTACGTTGCCGGGAGGAAAACTCCACTGCAGTTCCATGGTTTTTCAAAGCAGAGAAGGAATTGAGCTATTGAAAAAAACAAGAGTAAAAAAAGCTTTTATATCTGCTTATGGTGTAGATATCAGACTGGGAGTAACCTGTTCTGCGGACTTTGAAAGTGAGCTGAAAATGACAGCTATCAACACGGCGGAACAACGGATTCTTCTAGTGGATTCTTCAAAGTTTGGGAAAGTAACCAATTTTCATTTTGCTGATCTGGAAAATTTTGATACCATTATCACGGACAAATTACTGTCCAAAGAACTAGCAAAAGAGATACGAAGCAGAGGTATAACGCTGTTTATGATGTGAGCTGACTATACTCCCATTTCTTTTGAAAATCTTACAATTTTCTTTGCCAGTCCTTTATCCGAATTTATAGTAACTACAACCCCTTTTAAGGCTGCTGGTGTATCAGCAATTTGATTCTTTAACGGGATTTGGGTCATTTGACGCTTGATTGAAATTTCCGGCTCACTGCCAATTACACTCATCACCGGTCCGGTCATCCCGATGTCTGTGATATAAGCAGTACCTTTGGGAAAAATACGCTCATCAGCCGTTTGAATATGTGTATGGGTACCCACGACTGCTGCTACCGTACCATCAAGGTAAAGAGCCAGTGCTTCCTTCTCTTCAGTAGATTCAGCATGAAAATCAATAAGTATACAGGTATTCGGCCGTTTCACCTGCTGTACAAGTTCTTTACCTATCCGAAAAGGACAGTCAATGGTACTCATATGCATCCGCCCCTGAAGGTTGATAACGACTACCTCAATTCCCTTAACCGTTATCGCAGCTACGCCTTTTCCGGGGACACCCGGGGGATAGTTAGCAGGCCTGATTATCTTCCGTGTGCCGTTCAGCATTGGATAAATCTCATTCTTCTGCCAAATATGGTTTCCCGAGGTGATAATATCCACACCCGCTGCAAATATAGCATCGGCAATTTCAGGAGTTATGCCAAATCCATCAGAAGCATTTTCTCCATTTGCAATTACCACATCGGCACGATAATCTTTAATTAACTGTTTTAATCCCATAAAAATAGCCCTGTTCCCAGGTTGACCACAAATATCACCTAAAAATAGGGCTTGTATATCTTTTCCTGACATAATTCCATCTTTTACCTGCTGATTTCACAGCTTACTTGCTGATTTCACAGCTTACCTGCTGATTTCACAGCTTACTTGCTGATTTATCAGCGGGCGTATTCCACAACCCGTGTTTCACGGATTATTGTAACTTTTATTCTTCCAGGATAACGCATCTCTGCCTCAATTCTTTTGGCTATCTCTTTAGCAAGTTCTTTGGCTTTATCATCACTTACAGATTCATAGTTAACAAGAATCCGCAGTTCACGACCAGCCTGAATTGCATAAGCTTTATCAACACCTTCAAAACTTTCGGATATCCGCTCAAGATCCTCAAGCCGTTTCACATAATTATTCAGTGTTTCTCTTCTTGCCCCAGGTCGTGATGCTGAAATTGCATCTGCAATCTGTACAATTACAGACTCTATGCAACTAGGTTCAACATCATTATGATGGGACAGGATTGCATTAATTACACGTGGATCCTCACCAAGTTTTTTTGCCATTTCCGCACCCATTTCAGCGTGGTTAGCATCACTCTCAGTTTCAACTCCCTTACCGATATCATGCAGTAGTCCGCCCCGTTTTGCTATTTCACGGTCTGCGCCAATTTCTGCTGCAATCATACCCGAAAGGATGGCAACTTCTTTTGCATGATACAATACATTTTGTCCGTAAGAAGTACGAAAATAGAGCCTTCCCAGTATTTTCACAGTTTCCTGACTCATACTATGGATTCCAAGATCAAAGAGTATCTTTTCACCCTCTTCCATAATAGTTTTTGAGATCTCCTTTGTCACCTTCTGAACTACTTCTTCAATTCTTGCCGGATGTATTCTTCCATCCTGAATCAGCCGGCCCAGTGCAACCTTGGCAATCTCTTTTCTTACCGGATCAAAACAGGAGATAACAACGGCTTCCGGTGTATCATCAATGATAACATCAACACCAGTCAATGTTTCCAAAGTTCTGATATTTCTCCCTTCCCGGCCAATAATACGGCCCTTCATCTCGTCGCTCGGTAGACTGACTGAACTAATAGTCACCTCTGAGCTAACATCAGTAGCAATACGCTGAATGGATGTTATAATAATATCACGTGCCAGTTTATCAGCCTTAAGTTGAGCTTCCTGTTCGATTTTATTAACAACAACCTGTGCGTCATGTTTGGCGTCATTCAACATAGATTCCATGATAATTTGTTTCGCTTCATCAGAACTCATTCCGGCAATTCTTTCTAATTCTGACAGCCATTTTGCCTCTTCAGCAGTCAGTTTTGTTTCCCTAAGTGATAATTTTTCCTCTCGGTTTGATAGCTGTTTTCGACCATTTTCTAATTCAGTCTGCTTCCTTTCTAGATTTTCTTCTTTCTGCAGCAGTCTTCTTTCCAGCCGCTGCAATTCACTTCTTCTTTCTCTCGTCTCACGTTCCTGCTGTTGTCTCTCTTTCAGCAGTTGATCTTTTGTTTCAAGTAGAAGCTCTTTCTTTTTTGCTTCTGCTTCTTTTATCGCTTCCTGATTCAAACGCGCAGCTTTCTGTTCAACTGAAGTCAGTTGAAACCTGGCATAGACCAAACGAAATATCCAACCTAGAATCAAACCTGAGAGAAGAAATAGTACTGAAAATATATACCGCGGCATATTCTTCCCCCTGTGTTATTTTTTTCAATAATATGCAAGTACTCGACATCTGTCAAGCAATTGAGCCAATTTCATAAATCAAAGATTTATAAAATATTGGCTTCAGAAGTTTTTTGATAAATGTTTTATCTTATTGTATCAAAAATAATTATAAATCATCAAAAAACTTCACTCATAGGTCGTTCTTTCAAAATTAATAATTTGAAAGAACCTCAATTATAAAAATCTCTTATTTTACTAAAACAAAAAAAGACCGACATTGATATGCCGGTCTCTGCAGAATACATGTTTTAATAGCACTAACCATGTATTTCAGGTATAAGAATATCTTATTCCTCAGGTTTTTCTGGGAAATAGTAATTATTCAGTTTTTTCTGCCTCTACATCAGTTGCTTCCACTACTTCTTCTGTCTTAACAGCTTTAGGAGTTTCTTCAATAATTTTTTCTTCAACTACCGCAGCATCCTGCGTTTCCTCTTTGGTTTTATCTGCTTTTTTATCTTTCTTAGCAGCTTTTGCATCCTTTTCAGAAGCAGCAGTTTTTTTCACTAACTCAATAATAACCATTTCAGCAGCATCACCTTTTCGAAGTCCAATTTTGAGAATTCTGGTGTATCCACCTTTTCTCTCTGCAAACATAGGTGATATTTCAGTAAATAATTTGTTCAATACAGCTTTGTCATTAACATCTTTAGCTATAATTCTTCTATCATGTACTGAGTCAGTTTTTGCTCTGGTAATCATTTTCTCAACTACTTTACGAACTTCCAAGGCTTTCGCTTTAGTTGTTTCTATCCTTTCATAGCGTAAAAGTGAGATCGCCATATTTCGCAACATAGCTTTTCTATGACTCTGCTTTCTATCCAGCCTGTTAAAGCCAACTTTATGCCTCATTATCTTCTTCCTTGTTACCTGGTATTCTTATTGAAGTCTTTAGAACACTGTAATCAGTCATACCGAGACTCAGGTTCCACTCTTTTAATTTCTCTTTAATCTCCGTGAGAGATTTCTTACCAAAATTCCGTGTTTTAGCTATTTCTTCTTCACTTCTTTTTGTTAAATCACCAATTGTTCTAATATTAGCATTTTTAAGACAATTGCTGGAGCGTACAGAAAGCTCAAGTTCCTCAACAGGTGTGTTAAGTATTTTCTTCACTTTCGCTTCTTCTTCATCAATCTCTTCGTGACTACTGACAATACTTTCATCAAAATTAATAAAAATTGAAAAGTGATCTTTTGCAATTTTAGCAGCTTCAGCAAGTGCATTTTCCGGTGCAATAGATCCATCAGTATATACTTCAAGAATCAGTTTATCATAATCATTTCTCTGTCCAACACGCGTGTTTTCAATAAAAAATTTAACACGTGTGACCGGAGAAAATACTGCATCGATTGGAATAGTCCCAATTTCTTCAATGTATTTTTCATTGACTTCAGAAGGAACATACCCTCGGTTAAGATCAATTTGAATCTCAATGTCAATATTTGCATCATTCATCATATTAAAAAGAACCAAGTCTTTATTAATTATTTCAACACCGTCTTTTTCCAGATCAGCTCCGGTAACAGCCCGTTCACCCTTACATTCAACAAGCAGAGTTTTACTCTCAACGTCTTCAGGAAGTTTGATTCTCAGTTTTTTTAATCTGCTGATGATATCAGATGTATCTTCAATAACGCCGATTAGTGCTTCAAATTCACTTGAAATGAAATGAGGATTCCCCTCACTGTCATAACAGGTAAACTTTACCGCTGTAACTGCATAACCCTGTATTGAGGAGAGCAGAATTCTCCGTAAAGTATTTCCTATTGTTGTACCATATCCGCGTTCAAACGGGTATGCAATGAATTTACCATAATTTGTTTCTACTTTGTTGTGCTCAAAGGTGATTCCTTTCGGCTTTTTAAATCCTTTTAAAAGATTTTTTCGTGCCATGATTTCTCCTATCTTGAATAGAGCTCTACAATCAGCTGCTCGTTAATAGCAGCGAGTTCCGTTACTTCGCTTCTTCTGGGAACAGCAAGAAATTTTCCTTTCATATTATCCGGATCCAATTCGATCCAGGGTACTATTCCGGATTTTGAAAACTCTTTCAAACTTTCCTTGATAACAATCATCTTCTTTGAACGATCTGCAATACTGATCTCATCACCCTCTTTAACTCTATATGAAGGTATAGTCACACGTTTTCCATTCACAAGAATATGTCCGTGAGACACGATCTGATGTGCCGAATTTCTGGATGTTGCAAATCTCATTCTGAAAACAACGTTATCCAATCTACGTTCAAGAAGCATAATAAGGTTTTCACCAGTCTTCCCAGCCATCTTTTCTGCCTGAACAAATGTCAGCTTAAACTGTTTTTCCAACATACAGTAGGTCTTTCTAAGTTTCTGTTTCTCTCTCAGCTGAATACCATAGTCAGTCATTTTCTTTTGCCGGGATTTAGGTCCTTTACCCGGAAGTCCGGCTTTCTTGGAAATTGGACATTTTGCGGTATTACAACGTTCACCTTTAAGATTTAGTTTTGTTTTTTCTGCCCTGCATGTCTTGCATTTGGGGCCTAAATATCTTGCCATATTCTTCGTACTCCTTTAGACTCTTCGGCTTTTTCTTGGCCGACACCCATTATGAGGAATTGGGGTTACATCACGAATGCTCCGTACTGTTAACCCTAATCCACCGAGAGCTCTGATAGCAGATTCTCGACCGACGCCCGGGCCTTTAACAAATACATGCACCTCGCGGAGCCCAAAATCCATGGCTTTTTTAGCCGCTGTCTCAGCTGTTGTTTGTGCAGCGTAAGGCGTTGACTTTTTTGCACCCCGGAACCCAAGTCCCCCGGCACTAGACCATGATACTGTGTTACCTTTCAGGTCAGTAATTGTCACAATAGTATTATTAAATGTAGCTTGAATGTAAACATTCGCTTCAAATACGGTTTTTTTGGTTTTTCTTTTAACCTTCGCCACTCTCTATCTCCTCTTATTTCTTCTTACCGGCTACGGTCTTTTTCTTACCTTTTCTGGTACGGGCATTGGTTTTCGTTCTTTGTCCTCTGACTGGAAGTCCACGTCGGTGACGAAGTCCTCTATAGCAACCAATATCCATAAGTCTCTTAATATTCAGGGCAGTTTCCGTTCGCAGTCTACCTTCTACTTTATAATCTTCATCCAGCACTTTACGAAGTTCATTTACCTGATCCGGGGTAAGATCATTCATCTTAAGATCCGGATCCATTCCGACTTTCTTACAAACTTTTACTGCTGATGTTCTCCCAATACCATAGATATAGGTTAAAGAAATTTTTATTGCTTTATTAGGAAGGTCAACTCCCGCAATTCTTGCCATGTACTAAGGCCTCCTACTTCTGTCTCTGTTTGTGTTTTTTATTCTCACAAATTATCCGTACAACACCACGCCTACGGATAACTTTACATTTATCACATATAGGTTTTACACTTGCTCTAACTTTCATGTTTTACCTCTTACAAATTCCTCGATTTAATTTTTCCTTTCTTAACCAGTCCATCATGATGGTGCATCTTAAGATGTCCTTCAATTTGTGACATAGTATCCAAGTCTACACCTACCATAATAAGCAGTGAAGTACCACCCAGTATCATAGCTACAGATGTAGGGAAATTAAAAAATTTCTGTACCAGCGTCGGTATCAGCGCTATAAATGCCAAGAATAACGACCCAGGAAATACAATTCTGTTCAACACCCGTCTCAGATAGTCTTCAATTTTATCAGACCTGATACCTGGTATAGAACCGCCATTTTCCCTGATTTGTCGTGAAATCTCTGTAGGATTCAGACTAACCTGGGTATAGAAAAAAGCGAACACAATGATCAGCAGGGTGTAGACAACCAGATAGGGGGCACCCTGCGGTCTCAGCCAGTTCGCAAATTTTGCCAGCCAGTTAATTTCCGGCCCAAGTGAAGAAGCAATCTGCAGTGGGAATGACAGCAGTGTTGATGCAAGAATTACCGGTATAACACCAGATGGATTGATTTTAAAAGGTATATATGTACTCTGAGATCCATACATCTTTCTACCTACAACACGTTTAGCATAATGGACAGGTATTTTCCTCTGACCTTGCTGCTCGTAAATTACAAGAGCAACAACTATCAGAAACATCGCAAAAACTATAATAACAACTACTGGATTTAAAACTCCGGACTGCACGCTTTTCACTAAGGTAATGATTGCAGTCGGAATTCTTGCTACAATTCCGGCAAATATCAGAAGTGAAATACCATTTCCTATTCCTTTTGCCGTTATCTGCTCACCAATCCAAACAAGAAACATAGTTCCCGTAGTTACTGTAATCATCGCAATGATAGTATATGGAAGCATATTTATGGTCACTGCATCCGGAATTGATTTCGCATAAACCGTTACTACATAGGACTGAAGAAGTGCAAGTACTATTGTTCCATAACGTGTAATCTTTTGAATCTTCTTTCTGCCGCCATCTTCTTCTGCGAGTTTCTTCAAAGAAGGAAACACTATCGTTAGAAGCTGCATAATAATCTGCATGGAAATATAAGGCATAATCCCAAGCATGAATACTGAGAAGTTCTTAAAAGCTCCACCTGCAAAGAAATCGATATATTCAGTCAATCCCATTGTTGAAGAAGACGCATCCTGAGCAAGAAAATATAGCCGCAGGGCGTTAACATTAATTCCCGGTATGGGTAAAGTTGCACCTAGCCTGAATATGACTAGCATTAGTGTGGTATAGCCAATCCGCTTTCTTAAATCTTTTATTCTGAAAACATCTACTAAGGAGTTTGCCATCAGTTCCTTCTTTTTTATTGAATCTCACCGCCGGCTGCCTTGATTTTCCCAGCCGCGTTTTCTGATAATTTCAGACCTACTACAATTACCTTTTTATCAATTTCGCCATTTGCAAGAATCTTTGCTTTAACGTTTTTACCTTTAATAATCTTTTTCTCTTTCAAGGTTTCAATATTAACAGTATCTCCATCGTTAAAATTAATTGATAACTGTTCAAGAGAAACAGGCTCATAGACTACTTTAAAGGGATGATTTGAAAACCCCTTTCGTGCAATCCTTCTATAGAGAGGCATCTGACCACCTTCAAACCCTGGACGGGTTCCTCCACCTGATCTTGAATTTTGTCCATCATGACCTCTACCTGAGGTTCGACCCTTAGAAGCTTTTCCTCTTCCAACAATTGTTTTTTTCTTATTTGCCCCAACAGGTGCTATAATTTGTCCCATCCTAATCTATCTCCTCAACCTTAACAAGATGTGCAATAGTATTTATCATACCCAGCACAACAGGAGTTGCCTCTTTTTCAACAGAACTACCTATTCTACCTAACCCAAGCGCCTTGGCTGTACCACGTTGGTTGGGTTTGGATCTTATCAAACTTCGGACAAGTTCAACTCGTACAACTTTAACTTTTTTCTTAGCCATACTCTAACCCCACATCTCTTTAACAGTCTTACCTCTGTTTTTAGCAACTTCTTTTGCATCAAACAGATTTTCAAGCCCGTTAAATACTGCTTTAACAATATTTATAGTATTTTTAGATCCTAAAGATTTGCTTAGGATGTCGTGAACGCCACAAGCATCCATTACCGCTCTGACTGGTCCACCGGCTATAACTCCAGTTCCAGGTGCAGCTGGTTTCAGCAGCACCTTGGCACTCTTATATTCACCAATAATTTCATGAGGTAATGTCGTTTTTTTAATCGGCACCTGAATCATGTTCTTTTTTGCTTTATCTATACCTTTTCTGATAGCTTCAGCTACATCGTTTGCTTTACCAAACCCAAAGCCGACTTTACCACTCTGATCACCAACAACAACCAATGCAGAAAAGGAAAACCTTCTACCACCTTTGACTACTTTAGCAACCCTGTTAAGTTTTATTAGTTTCTCAACAAATTCCTTTTCTCTGGTATTTTCCACCATATCCCCCTAAAACTTAATCCCGGTTTTTCTTGCACCGTCAGCAACACTCTTTACAATACCATGAAATAAATAGCCATTTCGGTCAAAAACAACTTCTTTTATTTTTAAATCGTTTAACCGTGTACCAATTAATTCACCGATTTTTGCAGCATTTTCAACGTTATTCCGAAGTTCTTTTGTTTCTGCTTCGGCATTACTTGCTGACGCTAAAGTTTTTCCAGTGGTATCATCAATAATCTGAACATAAATATGATTATTACTTCTAAAAACGCTCATTCGGGGTCTGTCTGGAGTCCCGGTGATCCGTTTACGTATATGTATTTTACGTTTCAGTCTTTTTCTTCTTTTTTCACTAACTCGCTTCATTATTTTACCACCCTATTATGCGCCGGATTTTCCAATCTTACGCTTAATCGTTTCATTATCATATTTAATACCTTTACCTTTGTACGGTTCAGGTGGTCTCAGAGATCTAATTTCAGCTGCTGTCTGACCAACACGCTGCTTATTAATCCCTGTTATAATAACTTTACTTTGCCCTTCACAAGCTATCTGTACATCATCACTAATCATGAACTCTATCTGGGTTGAATATCCCAGGTTAAGGAACAATATATCACCCATAATTTCTGCACGGTAACCAACACCATTAATAAGCAGTGTTCGGGAAAAACCCTTTGTAACACCGATAATCATGTTTTTGATAAGTTGTCTGTAGAGTCCGTGATAAGCACGAGCTTTCTTAGAGTCATTTTTTCTGGTAACAACAACTGAATCCCCTTCAACAGCAATAGCAACCTGTGGTTGATAATCCTGCACCTCTTTCCCTTTTGGGCCTTCAACAGTAATAAGGGCTTCAGAAATAGTAACCGTTACGCCTTTAGGCAGATCTATTGGTATTTTACCGATTCGTGACATAACTTCTCCCCCTCACCCTTACCATACTGAACAGATCAGTTCACCACCGACCATTAATTCAGTAGCTTTCTTACCGGATAAAACACCGGTAGAAGTCGATACAATAACTACACCATAACCATTATAGATTCTCGGAAGTTTCCTATACCCGGTATAGACTCTCCTACCCGGTTTAGATAAACGCTCAATACCATGTAAAACAGGGTTCTGTGCTTCATCATATTTAAGAAAAATACGAGTATAATTAAATCCACTTTTAGTAACTTTTTTGAAGTTTTTAATATACCCTTCATTCTTAAGTATCTTGATTATCTGGAGTTTAATATTTGATGTTTGTACATCAACTTTCTCATGTTTTGCCTGATTGGCATTTCTTACTTTTGTCAGCATATCTGCTACAGGATCACTAATTGCCATTTCTCTCTCCTACCAGCTGGATTTCGTGACGCCAGGAATTTTACCTTCACTAGCAAGTTTTCTAAAGCAGATTCTGCACATCTGAAATTTTCTCATGTAACCTCTTGGTCTACCGCAAACTCTACAACGGTTAACTTTTCTGGTACTGTATTTAGGCTCTCTCTGAGCCTTAATAATCATTGATTTTTTTGCCATCAATTTACTCCCAACTATTTGCTAAACGGCATTCCGAGCCTTTTTAAAAGTGCGAATCCTTCTTCATCGGTATTTGCTGTTGTAACGATAGCTACATTCAGCCCGCTTATTCTCTCAATTTTATCATAATCAATCTCCGGGAAAATTATCTGTTCGGTAATTCCCATTGAGTAATTTCCACGACCATCAAAAGCATTTGGGTTCACACCCCTAAAGTCCTTAATACGGGCAAGGGAAACATTTAAAAATCTGTCCAGAAATTCCCACATTTTTTCACCGCGAAGTGTAGTTACGGTACCAATCTCTGATCCCTGCCTCAATTTAAAATTTGCGATAGATTTTCGTGCTTTTGTCTTAACTGCATGCTGACCGGTAATTTGTTCGATCTCTTTTACAGCTGAATCCAGAAGCTTTTTGTTATCAATTGCTTCACCAACACCAGCACTTATAGATACTTTCTGAATACTGGGAATCTGCATTACAGAGCTGTAGCTGAATTCCTTCATCAATTCAGGTGCTACTTTCTCTTTGTACAGTTTCTTCATTCTAGGTATATACTGATCCATTAGAGCACTTCTCCTGTTTTCTTAGCTATTCTGACTTTTTTCCCGTCTCTAATTTCAAACCCGATTCTTGAAGTCGAACCATCTTTTGTAATTATAGCTACATTAGAAATATGCAAAGGTACTTCGATCTCAATAATACCGCCCTTGTCCTGCTGACTTTTCTTTTTTACAGCTTTCTTGGCAATATTCAAGCCTTGAACAATAACACGATCACTATCACGGTCAATTTTCAGGATTCGGCCAGTCTTACCTTTGTCCTTTCCCGCAATAACTTTAACTGTATCATCCTTTTTCAGTTTGATCTTTTTCATTTCATTCTCCCTACAACACTTCCGGCGCAAGTGAGACTATCTTCATGAATCCGCAATCACGTAATTCACGAGCCACAGGGCCAAAGATTCGCTTCCCGCGAGGGTTGCTGTTGGCATCGATAATTACACAAGCATTGTCATCGAACCTGATATATGTACCGTCTGGTCTTCGGTATTCTTTTTTTGTTCTTACAATAACAGCTTTCTCAACAGATCCTTTTTCGATCTGGCCATTAGGAAGAGCAACTTTTACCGCTACTACAATTATGTCACCTATACTGGCATTCATTCTTCTGCTGCCACCCAGTACTTTTATGCACTGAACACGCTTTGCGCCACTATTATCCGCAACATTTAAATATGTCTGCATCTGAATCATAATGCAACTCCTTCCGCCTTATTTTGCCCGCTCTACAACCTGAACCAGTCTCCAACATTTGTCTTTACTGATAGGTCTGCATTCAACTACACGAACAGTATCACCAATATTTGCTTCATTCCTCTCGTCGTGTGCTTTTACTTTCTTTGTTTTCTTTACATATTTTTTGTAAAGAGGATGAAGTTGTTTTGAGGAAAAAGAGATTACAATGGTTTTATCCATCTTGTCACTTACAACTTGTCCGATATAGGTCTTCTTATTTTCTTTCATAAACGCAGGCCTCACTTACTGCTTATTTTCGCGTATGCCCAACGCATATTCATGAATGATAGTATTAACCCTCGCTATTCCTCTTCTTACAATCCGCAATGCAAGAGGATTATCAAGATGGCCAAGTACTTTATCCATTCTTAACTCAAGATACTTCTTATGAAGTTCTTCTTTTTTATTTACGAGCTCTGTATATGTCAGATCATCGAAAGAATTCTTCATACACTACTCCAAATCTCTTCGTTTCACGAATTTAGTCTTTATCGGAAGCTTACTTGAAGCAAGTTTCATAGCTTCCATAGCAAGATTCTCGGGAATACCACCCATTTCGAACATAACAGCACCTTTTTTGACTACTGCTACCCAACCTTCAGGATTACCCTTACCTTTCCCCTGCCTTGTTTCAGCAGGTTTCTTTGTAAACGGCATGTCAGGAAAAATTCGAATCCAAACTTTTCCACCCCTCTTTACGTGACGGGTCATGGCAATACGGGCAGCTTCTATCTGGCGGTTGGTAATCCAACGCGGTTCAAGTGCAACCAAACCGAAATCACCAAATGCAACCGTATTTCCCCGGCGTGCAACGCCGTCCATCTTCCCTCTCTGTTTTTTTCTATACTTAACTCTTTTAGGACTAAGCATCGCTACTAACTCCTTGCTGTTCTGGTACGCTCTTTAGTTTGCTTGACCAGCAGGCCGGCGTCTTCTTTCTTTGCTCTGTCATAGATCTCACCATTGTAGATCCATACCTTTACACCAATCGCACCAAATGTAGTATTTGCCTCAGTAAATCCATAATCAATATCAGACCTTAGCGTATGAAGAGGTACTCTTCCCTCTTTATGCCACTCAGTCCTGGCCATTTCTGCTCCGCCAAGTCTGCCGGAAATTTTAATTTTAACTCCCTGAACACCTGCACGCATCGCACTACTAACAGCCATTTTAAGGGATCTTCTGAAAGATCCGCGCATCATCAACTGTCTTGCTACATTGAGGGCAATCAGTTGAGCATCCGCTTCCGGTCTTTTGATCTCTTTTATTTTGATCTGTATCTTTTTATCGGCGAGTTTCTGAAGTCTTCCGCCAAGTTTTTCAACATTCGCGCCTTTTGCTCCGATAATGATCCCCGGACGTGATGTTTTAATAATAATCGTTATCCGCTGTGGTTTCCTGACTATTTCTATATCAGCAATATCAGCACCCTTTGTTTCAGGACATGTCTCAAGAGCTTTTCTTAAACGCAGATCTTCATGCAGTGTCTCAGCATAATCTTTAGGATCTACATACCACTTTGATTTCCATGTTTTGTTGATCCCAAGACGAAGCCCTATAGGATTTACTTTCTGACCCATCTACTCCTCCATACTCGCAATTTCATCGACTACTACAGATATATGACTCATTCTTTTAAGAAGTATATCCCTTCTACCATGTGAACGCGCCCATACTCTCTTAAGTCTAGGACCTTCATCAATCCGTATTTCTTTGAGAAAAAGCATCTCTTCGTCCAATTTTTTGTTTTGTACCAGAGCGTTTGCCGCAGCCGATTTAACGACCTTACTCAGCAGTCCCGCCCCTTTCTGAGGCATAGCCTCAAGTATCGCAACCGCTTCAGCATACGTCTTGCGGCGAACAAGATCTGCAACCGGCCGCACTTTAGAGGGAGAAACCATCAAATATTTAGCGATAGCTCTGTATCCTTTTTTAGATTCTACACCCATCACAATACCTACTTACCTTTTTAATTTCTTGTCGGATTTTATATGTCCACGATAAAAACGGGTTGGGGAAAACTCGCCGAGTTTATGTCCAACGAGATTCTCAGTTAAATAAACCGGAACCCATGTTTTTCCATTGTAGACAGAGATGGTAAATCCAACCATTTCTGGAATAATAGTTGAGCAGCGGGAATATGTTTTTATCATAGGTTTTTGACCCGCTTTGTTAGCTTCCAGAATCCTCTTATAGAGTTTTTTATCAATAAAAGGACCTTTTTTAATTGACCTAGCCACTTTACGCTCCTACAAATATCAATGAATAGACAAACTTACCAACTGCCGAAGCAAATTGACAATACAGTCTGTCAATTTTACAATCTATCTCTTTTTCACAATAAACTTGCTTGAAGATTTATTCTTCTTCCGTGTTTTATAACCTTTTGCAGGCTGTCCCCATGGAGAAACAGGATGACGTCCACCGGATGTCTTTCCTTCACCTCCACCATGCGGGTGGTCTACAGGGTTCATAACAACACCCCTTACTTTCGGACGGTTCCCCAACCAACGGGCTCTTCCTGCCTTACCGAGTGAAACATTCATATGATCTTCGTTTCCGAGAGAACCAATAGTTGCATAACATGAACCAAAGATCATTCTCATCTCTCCAGACGGCAGCTTAAGGGTTACATAATCGCCTTCTTTAGCAACGACAACCGCACCAAGTCCAGCTGAACGAACAAACTGCCCACCCTTGCCGAGCTGAAGCTCAACATTATGAACTGTTAAACCCAAAGGGATATTTTTAAGCGGAAGAGCATTACCAACCTGAAGAGGTGCCTGTTCTCCACTTAAAATCTTTGTACCTACAACCAGAGCTCTAGGTGCAAGAATATACCTTTTCTCCCCATCAGCATATGCCACAAGAGCGATATTTGCTGTCCTGTTTGGATCATACTCGATGGTTTTTATGGTACCGGGAATATCAAATTTATTTCGTTTAAAATCAATTTCCCTGTATTTTCTCTTATGCCCGCCGCCTCGCCTTCGAACACTAATACGTCCGCCTGCTCCACGACCTGCATTCTTACTCAAACCACTAGTTAAAGATTTTTCACTTCCGGTTTTTGTAATCTCTTCAAACGTAAGACTTGTTTTGTACCGAAGACTTGGGGTCCTTGGCTTGTATTTTTTAATACCCATCTGCGACCCTCCTATACGCCTTCAATCTTTGATATAGAATCGCCGGCCTGCACCGTTACGATTGCTTTTTTCCAGGGTGTGGTTGAACCTGCACGTACACCGGATTTTGTTCTGGTATATTTCGGTTTTCCCTTAACTGAAAGAATATTGCATTTAATTGGTTTTACGGAAAATAATTCCTCAACTGCCTGCATAACCTGGATCTTGTTTGCACGGGGGTTGATCTTAAAAGTATACTTCTTCTCTTCCCTCTCCCGCATAATATTCGACTTTTCAGTCAAAACCGGTTCTATAATTATTTGATCTGCTCTCACTTTCGACCCCTTACTTTTCACCGTAAAAATCGTTCAGATTGCCAGCAGCCGTTTCCATGACCAGCACATTTTTTCCATACAGCAACTCTTTAGCAGAGAGTCTGTTGTAAGAGAGGAATCTCAGCCAGGGTATGTTTTTTCCTGCCCTTCTCAGCATTTTGTCATCATCTTTCAGAATAATAATCGTTCGTTTATTATCATTTACAAAATTAGACAACACTTTAGCCAGATCCTTTGTCTTACCACTCTCTATTGTAAAATCCTCAACAACTCTAATCTCTTCATCACGAACTTTCATGGACAGAAGGGAAATCATTGCAAGACGTTTCATCTTCTTAGGAATTTTATAGCTGTAATCTCTTGGTTTAGGACCAAAAACAGTTCCTCCACCAACCCATAAGGGTGACTTTTTATCTCCAGCACGAGCATGGCCTGTACCTTTCTGTCTCCAGGGTTTACTGTTACTATAATTAACCTCACCCCTGGTTTTTGTACAGGCAGTACCGACTCTACGATTTGCCAATTCATTATTTACGGCGTAATAGATTGAACCATCACTGATTTCTCTATTAAAGACATCATCGCTTAACGTGACATCCTTTATCTCTTCGCCTTGTATAGAAAAGACTTTTGCTTTCATCTTTAGCCTCTACTTCTTCTTTGCTTTCTTGACAATTACTACGCTCTGACGAGGACCAGGAACAGCCCCTTTAACCATTATTACACTCTTATCTTCGTCTACTTTAACAATACGAAGATTCTGTACTGTGGTTTTCGCATCACCCATTCTTCCAGCCATTTTAGTTCCCTTAAATGTTCTGGATGGTGTTGCCGCCATTCCCGTACCGCCAAGACCTCTATGAAATTTTGAACCATGTGTAGCCCTTCCTCCAGAGAACCCGTGACGCTTCATAGCACCCTGGAATCCTTTACCTTTAGAAGTACCTTCTACATCAACAAATGCTATATCTTTAAAAAAATCTATTCCCAAAATATCCCCAATTGCAACTTCAAGCTCAAAGTCTCTCATTTCAATTAAATATTTTCTTGGTTCACATATCTCTTTAAACTGTCCAGCATAAGGCTTTGTAACACGGTTTTTCCTTGTGTCAACAGCACCGATTACACAAGCGCTGTAGCCATTTTTTTCTACGGTTCTTTCCGCGATAACAACATTGTTCTCGATCTTTATAACCGTAACAGGGGTAAGAATACCCCTTTCATCAAACACTTGCGTCATTCCGACTTTTTTGCCGATAAGCCCTAACATCTCTTACCTCAATTGTTTATATTTCTACTGCTTTATCTCTACATCAACACCAGCAGGGAGCTCAAGCTTCATTAGGGCGTCCATTACTTTTGATGTAGGATCCAGAATATCGATCAACCGTTTATGTGTCCGCATTTCAAACTGTTCACGTGCTTTTTTATTAACGAACGGTGATCGCAGTACTGTATATTTGTTGATACGAGTAGGGAGAGGTACCGGACCTGAAACCTTTGCACCAGCACTGACAACAGTCTGTACTATTGCCTTAGAGCTTTGTTCAACAAGCTCCACATCAAATCCTCTCAATCTAACCCGAATTCTATCTTTGGCCATTATTCCTCCAAACATAAGTTTTGCCCGCATTCCATGCAGGCAAAACCATTATCACTCATTATTCGATGATTTCTACAACCTGGCCACTGGCTACGGTTCGGCCGCCTTCACGTATAGCGAAACGCAGTCCTTTTTCCATAGCAATAGGGTTGATAAGTTCAACAAAAATCTCAGTATTATCACCAGGCATTATCATCTGTTTATCTTCAGGAAGATTAACTGTACCAGTAATGTCAGTAGTTCTGAAATAGAACTGAGGTCTGTATCCGGAGAAGAAAGGTGAATGCCTTCCGCCTTCGTCTTTACTCAGCACATATACTGTTCCCTTGAATTTTTTATGGGGTGTAATTGTACCCGGTTTAGCAAGAACCTGTCCACGAACAACTTCTTTCTTATCAACACCACGAAGCAGTGCACCGACATTATCACCAGCCTGCCCTGTATCAAGCAATTTGTTGAACATCTCAACACCGGTACAAACGGTTTTCCGTGTTTCACGGATTCCAACAATTTCAATATCCTCACCTACTTTCACGATACCTCTTTCAATTCTACCGGTTACAACAGTACCACGGCCCTGAATTGAAAAAATATCCTCGATAGGCATCAGAAATGGTTTATCAACATCTCTTTCAGGAAGAGGGAAGAATGTATCCATTGCTTCAAGAAGATCTTCAACACATTTAGTCTTTGAAGGATCATCAGGATTTTCCATTGCGTCAAAAGCAGATCCCTTAATTACCGGAACATTATCTCCATCAAATCCGTATTCGTTAAGAAGATCTCTCATCTCTTCCTCTACGAGTTCAATAAGATCCGGATCGTCAACCTGGTCAACTTTATTAACAAAAACGATAAGAGCAGGTACACCTACCTGTCTGGCAAGAAGTATATGTTCTTTCGTCTGAGCCATTGCACCATCAGTAGCTGCTACAACAATAACAGCTCCATCCATCTGTGCAGCACCAGTAATCATGTTTTTAATATAGTCAGCGTGACCGGGACAGTCTACATGTGCGTAGTGCCTGTTTGCTGATTCATACTCAACGTGACGGGTATTGATTGTAATTCCTCTTGCTTTTTCTTCCGGTGCATTATCAATGTCGTCATAATTCATGACCTTTGCACCGGTTTTCCTTGCGCAATGCATTGTTATAGCTGCAGTTAGGGTTGTTTTACCATGGTCAACATGCCCGATAGTACCGACGTTAATATGCGGCTTTGTTCTCAAAAATTTTTCTTTAGCCATCCGTTCCTCCTTGTGACTAAATCACAAAAAAATTAAAAATTTCTCATTTCAATTTCTTCTGTCGTGAACCGAGACCCTGTATTCCGCATTTTCTGAATTAAACAAAAGGAAGCGTTTAGGAAGGATCCAGAGGTTAGACAGAGGGAATTGAATTCTCCTGAATAACATAGCACAGTATATACTGCCTATTGCCTGGACCACCTAACCACCCGTTTAAATCAATTTTATCAGCAGGATGATGGGTTTGGTTCTGACCAAAAAAATATGACCTGAATACTCACAAAGTGCCTGTTACAGGTCGCACCTTGCAGAATATATTCTGTATTCAGTTTTTAGTCAATAGCAGTTCTTTACAAAGTCAGCATTTATTCTATTTAACAAAAATATATGCATTTTCGTAAAAAGAGCCGGATAAAACCGGCCGCTATTAACATGATGCTCGTATAAAAAATACGAAGTATTTTTTATTTTGCAGTATTCAGCTTAATAAAATTAAGCGGAATACTGCATGATAGTACTCCGTCAATACTATCCGTGAAGTTTTCAAAATGAAAACCTCAAAACAATGCTCGTTCTATCCGTGAAGTTTTCAAAATGAAAACTTCAAAATAAAAAAACTTTGTTTTTTTATACAACCTACCAGCGGTAATGAGAAAAAGCCTTGTTGGCTTCTGCCATTCTGTGAGTATCTTCTTTCTTTTTGAAAGCCGTACCTGTTGAATTAAATGCATCAAGTAATTCAGAGGAGAGATTCTCACTCATGGATTTTCCACTTCTGTTTCTTGCAGCCTGGATAATCCATCTCATTGACAGAGCTTCTTTTCTACTCTCACGAACCTCAATCGGCACCTGATATGTTGAGCCTCCGACACGTCGGGACTTAACTTCAACAACCGGCTTAACGTTATCAAGGGCTTTCATGAATACATCTATTGGTTTCTCACCTGACTTTTCACCCATAATAATCATTGCAGCATATAATGCCTTTGTGCTGGTTGATTTCTTTCCGTCAATCATCATTCTACGGATAAATTTCTCTACAACTATGCTGTTATACCTCGGATCCGGAAGTACTTCCCTGATCGGGGCAACTTTTCTTCTTGCCATTTCTCTATACCTCTACGCTTTCGGTTTCTTAGTACCGTATTTCGATCTTCCCTTTCTTCTATCATCCACACCAAGAGTATCCTTAGCACCACGAATGATATGATACCGTACACCCGGAAGGTCTTTAACCCTTCCGCCTCTCAGGAGTACTACAGAGTGCTCCTGAAGATTATGTCCGATACCGGGAATATAAGCTGTAACCTCAATCCCATTAGACAATCGCACTCTGGCAACTTTTCTCAGTGCCGAGTTCGGTTTTTTTGGTGTGACTGTCATAACACGGGTACAAACACCACGTTTTTGAGGACAGTTATCCAAAGCCGGTGAAGTTGTTTTCTTTATCTGGGCTGCTCTGCCCTTTCTTATTAATTGGTTAATTGTTGGCATCTATTCGACACACTCCCTTTCTACATAATAGTAACATCTGCTGAACTTCAATTCACAGATTTCAATTACATGAAGCTCTTCAAAATTAGTAAACTAATTCTTATCCTTATTCCTCTATATATACAACACTTGACGTCAGCATGGATTCCGCTAAATTCCATAAATCAATTTTACATTGACTCATCTAGCTTTCGGTTTCACCATCAAGTACTAAATTCATATCACCTTCAACGCCTACAGCGCTTTCAGCAGTTTCCGCATAATCCAGATCGGGGATATCCAACTCATCAAACTCCCGTTTCCTCTCATCTTTAGCAGTCTGAACAGATTCATCCAAATCTGCCGTTGAATCCTCAGCCAATTGAATATTCCGATATTTCTTCATACCTGTACCTGCAGGAATCAAATGACCTATAATTACATTTTCCTTAAGGCCACGCAACTCATCTCTTCTACCCGCTATCGCCGCGTTTGTCAAGACTTTTGTGGTTTCCTGGAATGATGCTGCTGAGATAAATGAGTCGATACTCAGTGATGCCCTTGTTATACCCAAAAGTAGAGGTCTGGCAACAGCTGGTTGGCCACCTGCATTAAGAACCCGTTCATTCTCGGTATTAAACTTATATTTATCTATTTGCTGTCCATAAATGAACCCGGTATCTCCTACAGTAATAATTTCAACTTTACGCATCATCTGCCGTACAATTACACCGATATGCTTATCATTTATATCTACACCCTGAAGTCGGTAAACTTCCTGAACCTCATCAACAAGAAAAGACTGCAGTTCATTCTCACCCGAAATCTCAAGAATATCATGCGGATCAATAGCTCCGTCACATAACCTCTCACCGGATTCAATATAGTCACCATCACGAACCAACAGATGTTTACCCATGGGAACAAGATGTTTATATTCTCCGCCAAAATCATCCTCTACCACCAGCAAACGACGTCCTTTGACAATACTCCTGAATCGTACAATACCGTCAACCTGCGCCAGTACAGCTTTATTCTTCGGCCTTCTGGCTTCGAACAGCTCTCCTACACGTGGAAGACCACCAGTAATATCTCTGGTCTTAACACTCTCTTTCAGAAGTTTTGCCAAGGTACGACCCTTTTTAACCACTGTACCATTTTCAACACTCAAGTATGAAGAACCCGGTAGAAAGTAGGTTGCCACTTCATTACCCTCATCGTCTACAATTTCAATTCTAGGCTGAAGTGTTTCCAGTGTGTACTCAGTAATTTTCTTTTCAACATTACCAGTCTCTTCGTTAACCTCTTCTTTCAGAGTCGTTCCAAGCAGTATATCAACAAATTTAACAGTACCCTCTTTTTCAGCTATAATCGGTTCTGAGAAGGGGTCAAATGATGCAATAGCATCACCAGGCTGAACTAAATCACCTATACCAATATATAGTTCAGATCCATTTCTCACCTCAATTTTCTGTTCTTGTGAAACAAGAAGGATTTTTCCTTCGTAAATTCTGGCATAAGCGATCTCCTGAGAAATCAACTCTTCACCTGCCTTTGTTTTCGCAAGAACTGTACCTACAACAACCTTCTCGCCATCTTTCACAAGAATCTTTTTAAACAGTTTCTTCTCAATAGTTCTTAGAACCTTGGATACGGTAATAAATCCTTTTCTGGTGAACAGAATTGAATCATCATTAACTTTTACCGTATTTCCGGTAATAGTATTTACAATTACGGGATATGTCAGTGTTATCTTGTTTTCCTCACTGGTTTTTGTTGCCGCACCACCAATATGGAAAGTTCTCATAGTCAGCTGTGTTCCGGGCTGTCCGATAGATTGAGCTGCAATAATACCAACGGCCTCACCAATTACAACAGTCCTGTTTACTGCCAGGTTTCTTCCGTAGCATCGCTGGCAGACACCATGCTTAGCTTCACAGGTTAATACAGTTCTTATTCTTACAGACTCAATACCAGCCTGTTCAACCTCTCCGGCAACCTCATTAGTAATCTCTTCGTTAACATCAATGATAATTTCACCGGTAATAGGATGTTTAACCCTTTCAAGTGTAAATCGTCCCTCAATTCTGTCTTTCAGAGATTCTACAATCTCCTCACCATCTTTGATAGCATGGATTTCAATACCATTAATTGTACCGCAATCCTCTTCATTAATAACCACATCCTGCGCAATATCTACAAGACGTCTTGTAAGATAACCAGCATCAGCAGTTTTAAGTGCGGTATCAGCCAAACCTTTACGGGCACCATTGGTGGAGATAAAAAATTCAATAATTGAAAGCCCTTCTTTAAAGTTAGAGCGGATAGGGAGTTCAATAATATCTCCTGATGGTTTCGCCATAAGTCCACGCATACCACCAAGCTGTCTGATCTGAGTTCTGCTTCCTCTTGCACCGGAGTCCGCCATCAGGTAGACAGGGTTAAACCCATCCTGATCCAGCTTCAGTTTATCCATTAGTACAGTGGTAAGATCCTCATTGGTCTTACTCCATACTTCAATAACACGGTTATATCGTTCTTCCTGAGTTATGTGCCCCTGGAGGTACTGATCAAGAATTGTTCTTACTTCTGTATTCGCTCCATCAATCATGACCTTCTTTTCTTCAGGTATAATGATATCGGTAATACCTATTGTTGCACCAAACAGTGTTGCATACTTGAATCCTACATCTTTGATGGAATCCAGCATTTTAACAGCAGTTGAAGAGTTGTGTTTTGCAAGAGTCTCGCCTACCAGTCCTCTCAGCTCCTTATCCCCGAAACAGAAATTCTGGAACGGAATTTCGGAAGGCATCTCTTCATTAAAAATAACACGACCGGGACTTGTTTCAACTACCTCATCAGCAGAAATCCGATACCGGATTTTCGTACTGTATTCAATTGAGCCAACATCAATAGCCATAAATATTTCATTAATATTGTCAAAGAACTTACCTTCGCCCTTACTTCCTGCTTTAATTCTGGTCAGATAGTTGATACCTAAAACCATATCCTGAGAAGGGAATACAACCGGCTTACCGTTTGCCGGATCCAGCAGGTTATTTGCTGACATCATCAAGGTCCAGCACTCAATTTGCGCTGCCTGGGTAAGTGGAACATAGACAGCCATCTGGTCGCCATCAAAGTCTGCATTATATGCATGACATACCAGTGGATGAAGTTTAATTGCTTTTCCTTCAACAAGTACAGGCTCAAAAGCCTGAATTCCCAGCCGGTGCAGTGTCGGCGCCCTGTTCAGAAGAACCGGGTGTTCTCTTACGACATCATCAAGTATTGACCATACTTCCCGAGTCTCCTGTTCAACCAGACTTTTTGCTTTCTTTATATTATAGACAACACCTTTCTGAACAAGTTTTTTCATGATAAACGGTTTATAGAGTTCCAGAGCCATCTTTGCAGGAAGGCCACACTGATGCAGTCTCAATTCAGGTCCTACAACAATAACGGAACGTCCGGAGTAATCAACACGCTTTCCAAGAAGATTCTGCCGGAACCGGCCTTGTTTCCCTTTCAGCATATCAGAGAGGGATTTCAGGGGTCTGTTTGAGGCTCCTTTAACAACCCGTTTTTTCTTGGAGTTATCAAACAGCGCATCAACTGCCTCCTGAAGCATACGTTTCTCATTTCGTATGATAATATCCGGTGCATTAAGAGCCATCAGACGTTTAAGTCTGTTATTTCTATTTATAACACGTCGATACAGGTCATTAAGGTCTGATGTGGCAAATCTTCCACCATCGAGCTGAACCATTGGCCGCAGCTCAGGCGGTATAACAGGAATTATGTTGAGTATCATCCACTCAGGCCTGTTTCCCGAGTCGCGGAAATTTTCCACAACTTCAATTCTTTTTAGAAGTCTCTTGTCCGCTTTTGATCCCTTTTTAAGCATCTTTACCCGAAGTTCTGCAGAGAGTGCATCAAGGTCAAGGTTTTCAAGAAGGGTACTTATAGCTTCAGCACCAATGCCTGCTGAAAAGTTTTCTCCATAACGTTCACGAGCTTCATAATACTCTTCCTCAGTAAGCATCTGCCGTTCCTTGAGATCGGTATCGCCCGGATTGGTAACTACATATTTTTCATAGTAGAGGATAGATCGAAGAACGGCTATTGTCAGGTCGAGCAGGAGTCCCATTCTTGAGGGAACTGAACGGTAGTACCAAATATGAGATACAGGAGAAGCCAGTTCAATATGACCCATACGTTCACGTCGAACCTTAAAGTGTGTAACCTCTACCCCACAGCGGTCACAAATAACCCCTTTGTAACGGATAGACTTAAACTTACCACAATAGCATTCCCATTCTTTAGTTGTTCCGAAAATTTTCTCACAAAACAGCCCATCCTTTTCCGGTCTGAGTGTTCGGTAATTTATAGTTTCCGGTTTCTTAACTTCGCCGTATGACCATGATTTAATCTGGTCTGGTGAAGCCAATCGAATCATAATGCTATCGAAATCCTGAATTTCTCTCATTCGATGTTCTCCTGGAATATCTGCCTGTGAAAGCAGTATAGTAATACTGTAAAGCAGTATAGTAATACTGTAAAGCAGTATAGTAATACTGTAAAGCAGTATAGTAATACTGTAAAGCAGTATCTTGTAATATGCCCCCGGGAATTTTTAAAACCAACGGAAGCCAAATATACATCTAAAACTAAAATCCCTTAGAATTGGGATCCCTTTTTACTAATCAACTCTTCATCACGTTCAGTTAAAGGAATCTGCTTCCCTTTGGAGTCATATATTGACATATCCAAAGCAAGACCTCTCAGCTCCTGTACCAGTACGTTAAATGATTCAGGCATGCCTGCATTAGAAGACGGTTCGCCTTTTACAATACTTTCATAGATCTTAACTCTACCATTCATATCATCAGATTTTATGGTAAGCAGTTCCTGAAGTGTATTAGCAGCACCATATGCTTCAAGTGCCCAAACTTCCATCTCACCAAGTCGTTGGCCGCCAAACTGCGCTTTCCCACCCAGCGGCTGCTGAGTTACCAGTGAATAAGGTCCTGTTGAACGTGCATGCATTTTATCATCAACAAGGTGTGCAAGTTTAAGAATATATACATAGCCTGCAAATACCGGGTTAACAAATAGTTCACCGGTTTTTCCATCACGGAGTTCCGTTTTTGAGTCAACTGGTAATCCTGCTTCTTTCATCTTGCTTTCAATTTCTCCAATTGTTGCAGACTGAAAGACAGGAGTGGAATACCACTCGTCCAGCTCATCAGCAGCCCAGCCCAACTGGGTTTCAAGAAGCTGTCCAATATTCATACGAGAAGGCACACCAAGTGGATTCAAACAGATATCAAGAGGAGTTCCGTCATGCATATACGGCATCTCCTCTTCCGGAAGAACCCTTGCAACGACACCCTTATTTCCATGGCGTCCCGCCATCTTATCGCCTTCACGAAGTTTACGCTTTTTAGCCACAAGGACTTTTACTACTTCATCAACACCTGGTGACAGATCATCACCCTCAGAGCGCTTAAGCCGCTGGACATCAATTACCGTACCCTCTGTTCCGTGGGGAACTTTAAGAGATGTGTCCCTAACTTCTTTAGCCTTCTCTCCAAATATAGAGTTCAGCAGTTTAAATTCAGGAGTGGTATCAGACTCGGATTTAGGAGTTACCTTTCCGACCAGAATATAACCGGGTTTAACTTTTGCCCCAATTCTGATTACTCCATCCTCATCAAGCTGTTCAAGAGTCTTCTCGCTGGTGTTTGGTATATCACGGGTCAGCTTCTCAGGCCCAAGCTTTGTCTCCCGTACATCTATAGTAAATTCTTTAATATGAATTGAAGTGAAGATATCTTCTTTAACTACTTTCTCAGAGATCAGAATTGCATCCTCGTAGTTATATCCATTCCAGGGAACAAATCCTACCAGTACGTTTCTCCCTAATGCCAGCTCTCCGCTTTTTGTAGCGGGTCCGTCAGCAATAACCTCACCCTCTGCAACAATCTGTCCGCGTGTAACAATAGGTTTTTGATTAAAACAGGTATCCTGATTTGTACGCTGAAATTTCAGGATCTCATACCTGTCAACTTCACCTTCAATCTGTGGTTCATCAGGTTCAATTACGATTGAGTAGGAGGTTACATGTTGAACAACACCTGCCCGTTTTGCCTTTACCAGAACTCCTGAGTCATAAGCAGTCTTTGCTTCCATACCCGTTCCCACTCTTGGCGGTTCGGGGAAAAGCAGCGGTACAGCCTGACGCTGCATATTCGATCCCATCAATGCCCTGTTTGCATCATCATGCTCAAGGAACGGAATCAGTGATGTAGCTACAGAAATTACCTGTTTGGGAGAAACATCCATATACTGGATTCCATCCGGCTCTTTAGTGATATAATCACCTGATCGACGAACAGAAACGAGTTCATCCAAAAACTTTCCATTCTCATCTATTTTGGCATTTGCCTGAGCAATATAATATTTCTCTTCATCAATAGCTGAGAGATATTCAATCTCTTTAGTTGCTTTACCATTTTCCACTTTCCGGTAAGGAGTTTCGAGAAATCCGTAATCATTCACTCTTGTATAGTTAGCAAGTGATACTATAAGACCAATATTCGGTCCTTCAGGAGTCTCAATAGGACACATTCTGCCATAGTGTGTATAGTGTACATCACGAACCTCAAATCCCGCACGATCCCTGGACAAGCCTCCCGGTCCAAGTGCATTCAGTCTACGTTTGTGAGTAAGTTCCGCAAGCGGGTTCACCTGATCCATAAACTGACTAAGCTGACTTGATCCGAAGAACTCTTTAATTGCCGCAACAATAGGTTTGATTGAGATCAGATCCTGAGGTTTAACCGTATCTGCTTCCAGATTCATTCGTTCTTTCGCAATACGCTCCATTCGGGTAAAAGCAGTTTTCAGCTGGTTCTGCAGGAGCTCGCCTACAGATCTGATCCGCCTGTTTCCCAAATGATCAATATCATCAACGTTTGATTCACCGATGTATACCTTTATAAGCTGCCTGATAGTATTGTAAATATCCTGTTTTGTAAGAACCGGCTCCTCAAGCATCTTATCGTAATCAAATTTCTTATTGAGCTTATATCGTCCAACACGTCCCAAATCATACCGCCGATAGGTAAAAAACATAGTATTAAGATCTTTTTCAGCACTCTCAAGTGTAATGGGTTCTCCAGGCATCAGCACAGTATAAATTGATATCAGTGCATCTTCCTTTGTCGGTTCATCATGCCCTTCTTCAACACGGGTATGCTTGGCTTCCTCAACTTCAAAACATCTGAGAATCATCTGTGAGTGAAGTGAATTTTCATGATCAAAGTCAATTATTTGAACTTTTTTTACCCCTGAATGAATAAGCTCATCTATTTCATGCGGATGCATTTTATCACCGGCACGGTAGAGTTTCTTTAATTCAGCTTCACCATCTGCACCGGTACTTTTCATATACACATCTTTAAAGAGAATAGTATCAACCAGACTCTCTTTCACCTTTTGCTTTCTGGAAAGTGTTACAGATTTTGCTTCATAGTAGAGTTCAAGTATTTTTTCCCGAGAATCAAATCCAAGAGCCCTGAGAAACAGAGTCGCAAGAATTCTTTTTTTCCTGTCAACCTTGGTATAAATGAGGTCTTTTTTCTGATCAACTTCAAATTCGAGCCAGGAACCACGGTATGGAATAATTCTGGAGGAGTAAATCCCCTTTTCATTAGAAAAGATTACTCCAGGAGATCTGTGTATCTGACTAACGACAACACGTTCAGCACCATTTACAATAAACGTGCCCCGGTTTGTCATAAGCGGGATATCACCTACATATATGTGTTTCTGCCTTATTTCACCTGTTTCCAGAAAAATAAGGTTTATTTTCGCCTTGATCGGAACTGAGTAGGTTAAGCCTTTCTTCTTACACTCATTTTCCGTAAATTTAATGTTATCCTCATCAAGATTATACCCGACATATTCGAGCATCATATCGCCGCCCGGGCTCTCAATGGGAAAAATAGACTGGAAAACTTCTTCCAGTCCCTGAAGTGCAAGAGGTTCATTCTTCAGGAGTGAATCCCGCTGAAGAAACTTCTCGTATGAAGAGAGTTGAATATCAACCAGATTGGGAAGTTCCATAACCTCTGCAATCTGTTCCCCTACATACTTTCTTATAATCGCATTGCCGCTGGCAAGCATCGCCACCCCCTGATTAGCTGAGTCAAGAGCACAAAAGGCTGCTTCCTTCCTCTTTAATCCAGTAGAAATATCTCTACTCCAAAAAAAACTTTCTCTTCCAAAGACACAACCGGCCACCAGAAATTTAGATTTCCGGTGGCTGAATTATTAAAGGATAATCAAAGATCCTAAAACAACTGAGTGTAGCTGAGCGTTACTGCAGAATAAATTACTTAAGTTCAATCGTTGCGCCGGCTTCTTCCAGTTTATCTTTAACTGTTTTAGCCTCTTCTTTAGAAACGCCTTCTTTAACCGCTTTATCGCCTGCTTCAACAAGATCTTTTGCCTCTTTAAGACCAAGCCCGGTAAGAGCTCGAACTGCTTTAATAACAGGAATCTTCTTTCCTTCTGCAATTCCTGTAAGAATTACGTCAAATTCTGATTGTTCCTCAACTTCTTCTTCTTCTTCGGCAGCACCAGCTGCTGCTACAGCGACAGGTGCTGCCGCAGTTACTCCAAACTTCTCTTCCATTGCGGAAATAAGCTCAGACACCTCGAGTACCGTCATCCCTGCAATTGCCTCTAAAATTTCTTCCATTGTTTTGGTAGCCATATTATCTTCTCCTTGTATAGTATTGTAACGACAGTAGCATTGCTACTAACGAAGACTAATGTCGTCTATTCTTTTGAATCTGCAACAGCCTGCAGAGTTCTTACGAGTTTAGTTGGTACTGCATTAAGCAGATATACCACATTCTGTACGGGTGCTTTCATCGTTGCCATAAGCTGTGAGATAAGCTCCAGTTTACCCGGAAGCTTACTAAAAGCCACAACCTGTTCAGCAGAGAATAAATCCCCATCCAATATTCCGCCCTTAAGTTCAAGCGGTGCGTTTTTAGCAAAAGCAATCAGGATTTTTGCAACTGGTCCAGCTGATTCACCTGTAGGAAGTGCTACCGCAGTAGGTCCTACCAGATAGTCCCCTACCTCTGGTTTATCAAGCTGTTTCAGCGCGATCTTGGCAAATCGATTCTTTACTACTTTATATACTGTCTCATATTCACGAAGTTTCTCTCGTAAATCAGAAATCTGTTTTACAGTCAGTCCCCGGTAATCGGTGAAGATGAAGTCTTTAACATCTTTGAACTCATCAACAAGGGCCTTGACTGCATTCAGTTTTCCATCCTGCAATTTTGTCTCATATTCAGCCATCATGCTACCTCCATCTTCCTATACGTTATCGCGCAAATCAACATGGACTCCAGGTCCCATTGTTGAAGATATCGCAACACTTTTTACGAATTCACCCTTGGCATCACTGGGTCGTTTTCTTACTATCTCTTTAAACACCAACTTCAGATTCTCAACAACCTTATCAGTATCCATTGATACTTTCCCAATTGCCAGGTGGACAACTCCGGTCTTATCAGAACGAAATTCAATTCGACCCTTCTGGAGCTCTTCAAGAGCTGCTTTAATATCAAATGTAACTGTTTGTGTTTTCGGATTAGGCATCAGTCCTCTTCGACCAAGAATAGGTCCGAGTCGTCCAACGTCTTTCATCATGTCCGGTGTAGCAACCGCAACATCAAAATCCATCCATCCGCCTTTAATTTTCTCAACCAAATCTTTGTCCCCAACATATGCAGCTCCGGCAGCGGCAGCTTCTTCAGCTTTCTCGCCCCGTGCAAATACCAGGATTTTTTTTTGTGCTGAAAACTGGTTTGGGAGTACCACAGTATCTCTTACAGACTGACTCTTTTTCAGATTCAGCTTGATAGATACTTCAACAGTTTCATCAAACTTTGCAAAGGCAAGTTCTTTCACAAGCTCAGCTGCCTTCTTCGCAGTAAAAATTTCCTGCTTGTCATACTTTGCGACAGCTTCTAAATACTTCTTTCCATGTTTCATGCTAAAACCTCCACATTGACACCCATACTTCTTGCAGTGCCTGCGACAATTTTCATTGCTGCATCAATGTCATTAGCATTCAGATCCGGCATTTTTATTTCTGCAATTTCTTTCAATTTTTCCCGGGTCAGTGTAGCGACTTTCACTGCGTGAGGTTCGCCGGAACCACTGGTGATTCCACAGGCTTTCTTAATAAGAACAGCTGCTGGTGGAGTTTTGAGAATAAAGGAAAAGGTTCTGTCTGCAAACACAGTAATAACAACGGGAACAATCATTCCTGCCTCAACATGTTTTGTCTTGTCGTTAAACTGCTGTACAAACTGGGGTGCACTTACACCGTGAGGACCTAATGCCGGTCCAACCGGGGGTGCAGGTGTAGCTTTCTGTGCGGGTACCTGCAATTTGATTATTGCAGTAACCTTCTTCTTAGCCATAAGAGTTCTCCTTACGTAAAGTGTAAAAAAATACTTTACGCTGGTAATAACGCCTGTCATACGATCAGGCTCCCATCGCCCCGCGCCCTGCAGCTGAGGGGATATGTTAAAAATGAAAGTCTCGGAAACTGCTTATCAGCAAGGCAGCAATTTCAGAATTATATTAATAACCAGTCTAACCGATTACCGTTACACCAGCTTGTCTGGTTACATCTCAACCAGCTTGTCTGGTTACACTTTCTCTACCTGAATATATTCAACTTCAACAGGAGTAGACCTGCCGAAAATGCCAACCATAACTTTCAACTTCGATTTGTCCGGATATACATCTTCAATAGTTCCTGTGAAGGTATCAAACGGACCATCGATAATTTTCACCATCTCACCATGAGCAAAAGATTGTTTGGGTCTTAAAATCTTATCAGTTTTAATTTCACCGGTTTTCTGGAAAATACCTCTGGCTTCTTCAGGGGTAATAGGTTGCGGTTTGGAACCATTCATGGTCCCTACAAATCCCGTTACGCCCTGGATTCTTCTGATCTGGGAGCAAATCTGCTTCCATCCAAGATCCGGTAAATCTATCTCCAGCAGTATATACCCGGGAAGAATTTTCTTCATTGAAGTTTTTTTCTTCCCATCTTTGATTTCGACCACTTCCTCTGCAGGAACTTTGATATCAAAAACAAACTCTGAGAAATTAGGGTCATTCATGAGACGTCTAATCGTTTTCTCAATTTTATTCTCATATCCCGAATATGTATGTACTACATACCAGCCTTTTGCCATGTCTTCCTCAATTGTTCCTAATAAACAAGATACAGTCCCTGAAGGAGGAGGAAATCAACCAGCCCCAGGACTACTGCGAAAATTAACGTTGATACAAGCACGATTTTTGTTGAAGAAACAACAGTATCCCTGTTTGGCCACACGACCTTTTTCAGTTCTAATCTCGTCTCTTTCAAGTATTTGAACAGCTTTTTCATCAAACGTTCTCCTATAATTCTAACCACACTATATCTGATCTGCCTCAAAAAACTTTTGAACCAAACTCTTTCAAAAATATATCAGGCCAGGTAGGACTCGAACCTACAACATCCGGTTTTGGAGACCGGCGCTCTAGCCATTGGAGCTACTGGCCTAAGTGAGTTCTATTTTATTTTTGTCTCGCGATGCAAAGTATGCTTTCTGTCAAATTTACAATATTTATTAAATTCAAGCTTACCTTGAATATTTCTACGGTTCTTTGTAGTAGTGTAATTTCTCCTTTTACATTCAGTACATTGAAGCGCTATTTTTTCTACTGGACCTTTCTTTTTGCTAGCCATATATATACTCCCATTAATTCTACACTAATGTCGAACTGAACAATTCAGTCGTTTGAGCCCTCGACCGGATTCGAACCGGTGACCCCCACCTTACCATGGTGGTGCTCTACCGACTGAGCTACAAGGGCAAGGTACTCCATAGTATTATCCAGATTATGATCCGAGCATAAAACCACGTAGATGGAAAAATAGCAAAGCTGGTATTTTTTGTCAAGAGATTTTTATACCTGACTTGAAAATAATCATGTTTTATGACTATTATTATTTATGAAGTAAACCGGTTTACGCTCAAATATACTCTATTTGATTTTTTATAATTGGGATATTTTATGGGAATAGCTTTTACATAGAGGCTCTTTTAGAATTTTTTATTTCTAAATGGGTATGAATTAAGCTATAAATCAGCTTTATCATATTAGTGAAGTTTTTTGATTAAATATAAACTATTGTCTGCACATCTACAGCTTTAGAACAGGAAGTTGATATGAATAATAAAAGCATCCGTCACGGGAAAAGCAGTGAATCCATCAAATGGGATTTTGCCGAACATTTAAAATATACATTGGGGTGCGACCGATACTCAGCCTCAGATCACGATAAATACTATTCACTTGCCCTTACGGTGAAAGACAGACTTATTCACCAATGGATCAGAACTCAGCAGTCACATCATAATAATAACGCAAAGCGTGTCTACTACCTCTCCCTCGAATTCCTTATGGGCAGAGCCATGACAAACAACATCATAAACCTGCAGCTTGAAGAGCCATTTCGGAAGGCACTGAATGATCTAGGGTACACCCTTGAAGAATTGGCGGACAATGAGGTTGATGCAGGACTCGGTAACGGAGGTCTGGGCAGGCTTGCCGCATGCTTCCTCGATTCCATGGCTACCATGGATCTCCCGGCTTATGGATACGGTATCAGGTACAATTACGGTATCTTCAAACAGCATATTGTAAACGGCTACCAGACAGAACAGCCGGACGACTGGCTGCGATTTGGAAACCCCTGGGAAATTGAGCGGAAAAATATCAGTATTCCGGTACATTTTGGCGGCCGGGTTGAACCTATTAACGAGAACGGAGAAATACACTTTAAATGGACAAATACTCAACAGGTAGTCGGCATAGCCTACGATACTCCTATTGTCGGCTATGGCGGTAATACCGTAAATACATTGCGTTTATGGAGCGCTCGGTCACCTGAAAGTTTTAATCTCCACGATTTTAATGAAGGGGATTATATTGAGTCAGTTAAATCAAAAGTACTCGCTGAAAATCTCAGTCAGGTTCTCTACCCGAATGATACACTCTACCTCGGCAAGGAGCTTCGTCTTAAACAGCAGTATTTCTTTGTAGCATGCTCACTAGCCGATATCCTCAGACGTTTCAGGAAATCTGGAGAATCATGGTCTAAATTCCCTGACCATGCAGCTCTGCAGCTTAACGACACCCACCCCTCACTGGCGATACCTGAACTTATGAGAATTCTTCTTGATAAAGAACACCTTTCATGGGATAAAGCATGGGATATTACGGTAAGATCAATTGGCTACACTAATCATACGCTTATGCCGGAAGCTCTCGAGAAGTGGTCCGTCTCCATGCTGGAAACAAATCTTCCTCGTCACCTGCAGATTATTTATGAAATTAATCATCGGTTTCTTCAGAGGGCAGTAACTTTTTTCCCCGGCAATACCGAAAAAATCAGCCGCGTAAGTATAATTGAGGAGTCCAACCCGAGACAAATCCGCATGGCAAATCTGAGTATTATTGGATCCCACTCAACCAATGGAGTTGCCCGGCTGCATACCGATTTGCTAAAAAGCCGTATGTTCCCTGAGTTTGCACAGATATTTCCCAAAAGATTCAACAATAAAACAAACGGCATTACACAAAGACGTTGGCTGTTAAAGGCAAACCCTCCACTGGCATCATTAATTAATGAAGTTATCGGAGAGAGGTGGATTACCGACTTTACCCGCATCACTGATCTTAAGAAATATGCAGATGACACCTCTTTCCTGAAAGAGTTTGAAAAGGTGAAAAACACCTCCAAGATTGAAGCATCAAACTATTTAAAAAGTAGTTTTGGATGGTCAATTAATCCTGATACCATTTTTGATGTACAAGTCAAACGAATCCACGAGTATAAACGTCAACTGCTCAATGCTCTTCATATCATAATTCTCTACAATAGAATCAGAGATGGGAAAACAGATGGTATGCAGCCGCTCACCTTCCTGTTTGGCGGGAAAGCCGCTCCCGGATATGTAATTGCAAAACTTATCATTAAGTTTATAAACAGTCTTTCAGAGACCATAAATAATGATCGTGCAGTAAAGGATCTTTTAAAGGTCTACTTTATGCCGAATTACCGTGTTTCAATGGCGGAAAAAATTATACCGGCTACAAATATTTCCGAACAGATATCAACTGCGGGAACGGAGGCTTCCGGAACCGGGAACATGAAATTTATGTGCAATGGGGCAATCACCCTGGGAACACTTGACGGTGCCAACATTGAGATAATGGAGGAAGCGGGAAAAGATAATATTTTCATTTTTGGAAATTCCGCCGATGAGATAGAGCAAAAAAGAGATTCATACGATCCCTACAGAAGCTGTTCACAGGATAATGAGATACGACAGGCTATTGAACTTATCCTCTCAGGCTACTTCAATATAAGTGAACCGGGAATATTTGAACCCCTCCGCAGAGCGCTTTTTGATGAAGGAGATCGTTATATGCACTTTGCGGATCTTGGATCATACAAGGATACTCATGCTCTGGCTGTGAAAGCTTACCGTGACAGGATGAGGTGGAACAGAATGGCGGTTATGAATATTGCCTCTTCAGCCAAGTTTTCATCTGACAGAACCATTGGGGAATATACAAAAGAGATCTGGAATGTTGCTCCCAGCAAAGTAGAAGGTGTTGATTCGGCGTCCCTGAGTCTGGATGATGCTGCAAAAAATTAGTGAATCACAGAATTAAAGATATCTGAAATCCAGGGAGAAATTGATGTAAGAAGAGGTACTATTAACAGTGCCGGAAGAAAGTTAGAGATCTTGATCTCCCTGAGATTCAGTAAATTTATACCGATCATAATAACCATAACACCACCGACCGCAGAGAGCTCTATCAGACCGGCATCTCCAATGTGCGGCGCGAGCCATGCACCTGCAAGGGTTAATCCCCCCTGATATACCAGAATAGTAATTGCGGAAAAAATCACCCCGATACCATATGCAGCAGTAAACATGATGGCCATAAAGCCGTCCATAACAGATTTAATCAGGATAAGTTCAAAATCGCCCTCTGCACCCGCTTTAATAGCTCCGACAATAGTCATTGCACCGACACAAAAAAGTACAGAAGCATTTAGAAATCCCAAGGTAAAATTCTTTGAGGCTGATTGTTCAGTATCAAGACGTCCCCGCTTAACTACCCGCTCAAAAAAAGCTCCAAGATGCAGAATTCCACCTTCAATATTTAAAAGATATCCTATCACCCCTCCAATTGAGAGTGAAAAAAGTACAATAAGATAACTCTGTGACCCCAGAGCCATACTGAATCCAATCAGAAGCGATATGAATCCGGAACTGATAAACACCACTTCCTTAATGGAGGCCTTTATTCTTGCATGAAACACAAGGCCGATGAGTGAGCCGATTATAACGGTTAAACAGTTGATGATTGTTGCTGCCATTCGGCAAGTATAACGATTCGTTGGGGTCAGTGCAATCAAAATTGCTTTTCAAGCAGGATTCATGCTATGCTTCGGTATGATTTCATGCATAATTCCAGCTGCAGGTCTCTCATCAAGAATGAACGAGTGGAAAATAATGCTTCCGTATCTTGGCAGACCTATTATTGATCTGGTAGTAGAGACTGCTCTTTCTACTGCAGACAAAGTCATTCTTGTCACCGGATATCGAAGTGATGAACTATGTACACATTTTGCCGAAAATCCGGGTATTACTTTTATTGAGAACACAAATTATAATCGCGGCATGTTCTCATCAATTCGTGCAGGGGTCGCCGGGATTGAAAAAGAGAGGTTTTTCATTCTCCATGCAGATCTTCCTTTACTTAAAACATCCCACATAACTAACCTGATAGATTATTTCACTCTTCAGCAGGAAAACAGTATTGAAATAGTACAACCTCTCTGTGGAACAGTTCCCGGCCACCCGGTAATCTTTTCAGGATCCGTACGGGAGACCCTGCTTAAATCGAAGGACAGCGATTCAATGCGGGATGTATTCAAAGCCCACGCAGTTTCCTACTATCATACAGAGAACCTAGCTTATATTACCGATATTGATACTATGGAATCGTACAATCGATTACTCGAGGTACAATTAAAGATGTTTTAGCCGCTTTTTATCCATTCGCTCTTTACAAGTATACCAGAAGATAATACCTGCGGGCAGGATGAACAAGGTAGCCATCAGTGTATTAAACAAGGCCACGGATACCAGGATACCAAAATATCTAATAGGAATAAAACTGCCGAAGGAGAGCACCATTAGACCGCTGATAATTGAGACAGAAGTAAGGGTTATCGGCCGGCCGGTAAGTACCAGCGTTTCATGAACTGCACCCCTGACATTTCCCGGATATTGTTTATAGACCTTTCGAAATCGGAGAATGAAGTGGATGGCATCATCAATACCTACCCCAACAGTTACACTCGAAAAGGCAATGGTAACCATATCAAAGGGAATCCCAAAAGTCATCATAAATATATAATTAGCCATAATGCCGGTAACGATCGGGATCAGAGAAAACAGTCCATATTTAATTGATGAAAAAGTAAACGTGGTTATAAGAAAAACTATTACCAACGACCAAGCGGTAGACCGTCGCTGATCGCTCTTTATCAGTTCATTCAGTGCCAGAAATCTGTTTCCCTGCCCCCAAATTGTGGAGGTGCATTCCTCCGGCAGCATATAGCGGTACTTTTCGAGTAGATCTATAACATTTTGAGAGTTTTCCAACGCTGCAAGACTGCCTGTCTCCCCATCACGATAGCGAAATGAAATAGTCATACGATTTTTATCTTCACTGAGAATGAGCCTAAAATCACTGTTATTTCTATCCAGCTCAGAGAGGATAGAGAGATATCGGGAAATCAGCATTATCAACCCACGGGATTCAGGAATGGTAGATTCTCCCTTCATAACTTCATGTAAATAGCGAGTATAACTGGTAAAGGAGAGAACATGGGTAATATCAGGACCATTTTTATGCACCATCTGCTCAAAGGCATCAACTTTGGCGAGGATCTCCGGATTCAGAAAATACTTATCTGATCCTTCGGGAGCATCAAGCGTAATATATACAACATCGACTCCACCGATTCTTTCAATCGCAGCAGCAGAATCAAGAACCAGCTGATCGTCATCCGGAAAATAGTAGACATAATTTGTCTCAAATTCAACACGTGAATAGGAAAAAAAGAAACCGCAAATAATTATCAGGAATACCCCAATAATCACATACCATCTCCTAATTACCAGATCCGCACATAAACGAATTAATTTTGTAAACCTTCCATTTTCGACGGATTTTCTATGATGTATAGCAGGGTTTTTCATCCTGGAGAGTATTGCAGGAAGGTAAAACAGGGAGAGTATGGCACAAGCGGTAATTCCCAGTGATGTGGATATACCAAATTGATTAAATTCCTCAAGCCGGGCAATAAGCAGACTAAGAAATCCAGCAACTGTTGTGATACAGGCCACAATAATAGTCTTATTCACATGATAAGCAGCTTTTAGTATCCAACGCTTACTATTTTTAATATTTCCATGATTTTCATCCGGACTCATCCGATAGTACTCATTCAGGATATGTATGCTATATGAACTGCCGAGTGTCAGAACCAGGGGCGGGGTTATTATATTGATAATTGTGAGTTTATAGCCAAGAATCTCCATCATTCCCAGACACCAGATTGTTCCAAAGACAACCACGGTCAACGGCAGAATAACTGCTCTTTTTGCTTTAAAACTCAGGTAGTAGACCAATAAAATCACTATGAAACAAATAATAAGCAGTCCAAAAAGATCCTTCATAAGATAGAAGAAAACCCGGTCAGAAGAGAAAAACGATCCAAGATATTTTACACTTCCATATTGTTCAAGCGGTTTAAGAATCTCTTTAATCTCGACCACCTGCTGCTGCATTATCTCATTATCAATCTGCATCGGAAAATAGAACTGTACCATCCCCCCATCCTGGGAAATTATCAGGTTCCTGGTTATTATATCATTTTCCAATCGTGCCTTAAAAATATCAACCTCTTCCTGTGTCCAGACCTCCTCCCCTGTATGAGGAGAAATCGGAACAATTACCAGTCTGCCATTTTTATTTTCCGCTGTTATCATGGAAAAGGGGTGTATGCCAAAATCAATATTCTCATACGCTTCCAGTTCTGTGATAATTGATTCCATGAGCGGAAGGGATTCTGTCGTGAAAATATTATCACCATCAATGGTAACTATGAGGTTATCCTTGTAGATACCATCATTATAAAATTCGTTAAAGTTCTGGTTTGTTATATCATCTTCCGGCAGAAGAGAGTTCAGGTCTGGATTCAGCTCTACCTGAACCGCAAAATAGAGGAAGAAGAGAGTTATCAGCAACGTAAATATAATGACTCCGATGGAGTTTCTCTGAGAAAATGCTATGGATGTAATTATTGGGCTTTTTGCCCTTCGTCTTTTGCTGCTCATCTGCCTCAATCTATCAAAAACTTTCACTCATTCTACAGGTTTTTCCAAAGGAGTGAAAGAGCTGAACACAATTTCTGAGCGATCGCTCCCTCCATCTGAAAAAATATTATTAAAGATTCATTTATTAGTGAAGTTTTGATTATGTATAAATTTTGCTAAATATCGTTGGGTCTTGTAACCTGACGTATATTTCGTTATTTTAATTACATACGCAAAGAACCGGCAATAATCAAAAACTGGAAATAATGGCAACAGCCAACCTGGTTTTTTCAATTTT
>Ga0208902_1000107_pt1 | contig 50620 bp, 72 predicted proteins | sample AntAceMetag02UKH_FD_184767 | JGI IMG/M metagenome (GOLD analysis project Ga0208902, IMG submission 184767) | Saline lake microbial communities from Ace Lake, Antarctica - Antarctic Ace Lake Metagenome 02UKH (SPAdes) (version 2) | ecosystem: Environmental > Aquatic > Non-marine Saline and...
CAATAGACACAACAGACCACACCGGCCGATGATCGCTGATAGAAAATGGCACAGTAACCAAATTACGTTTCTCAATATTTCCAGATTTTACAAAAATATGATCGATGTTGTACCCACCTTCATGAGTGCCCTCATAACCTGACGCCCATTTGAATTTTTTGTCGAACACAGACAACGTATCCGGCTGGCCATATTCTTTTTCAAGATCTCCAAAGCCTGGGCCATCATTAAAATCTCCCAAAAGCACCACTGGCATATCCATAACAGATAAATATTGTTCAACACCCTGAGCCTGGCCATGTTGTTTTATCAATGCCTTCTTTACCTTCTTTTTATCTCTCCCACCAGGACTCTTCAGATGAACGCCGGCAACAACAAAATCTTCTATCTGAGCGACCATAATACCTCTGGCACTCCAATCCATATAACGTGCTTTTTCACTTCTCTTGGATCCCGGGACAGGTGGTGTAACCAAATTGATACTATGAATCTCCAGACCACTCCTGACAAGCATAGCCATTCCATCGGCATATTTCCTGTTTCCTTTTTGTTGTCTCACGTGTGCGACCTGATAATCCAAAAGGTGGGTTTGCACAAAATATTGAAGATGAACGAGCGACGGTGATTCAGAAATGAATAGAATATCAGGATCTATTTTTTTTATGGTGCTTGCAATTGCTTTTTCAATTTTCAAATGTATAGGGATACGCTCAAAGCCATTACCGTCAAAGATATCCATATCTTCCAGGTTCCAGGTCATAACTTTGTATGAGCCGGCATAAGCAGTTGTCGTAAATAAAAAGAAGGCCACACAGATATACAGAATGCGATTTATCATTTTTCCTTTTTCTCCTATTGGGTTACAAAATATTTATTATAAAGATCCAAACACAATCATTATTTGAAAGCAATACCTGTCCGCAATTCAACTATTCTGAGAGGCAAAATAACTATCAACCATAGACGTTGCCAAAGCAAGAAGCTTCTCATCGCCACCCTGCAACACATTAATCAACAATCGTTTCTCCTCCATATAAACCGCTGCAAATTTGGAATCAAACGACAAAATATTTTTTGTATTGTTGATCAAATCGGCCAATTTGATGGTCTTAGCATTTTTGCTGGCCTGGGCAGTATGTTGTCGATCAATGGCTTTTCTGGTTTTCCGGTTTCCATCATCTGGCTTTGAAACATCGGTTAAGTCGCTCACCAGGCTGGCCACACGATCACCAAAGATATCCCGAACAACAAAAATTGTTACATCAGTATCCTCAACCGTATCATGGAGGATCGCTGCTGCTATCATTTCTTGATCGTCAGTAACAGAGGCAACCAGACCAGCAACGGCCATTGGGTGCGTTATGTAGGGCTCATTGGTATATTTTCTGACTTGTTCGGCATGCGCTTCTTTGGCGAACATTATTGCTTTGGTTATCATTTTATCTTTTTACCTTTTTATCTTTAATCACTGCTTACCCTCAACACCACCAGAGAACAGAATTGCTCAAAACATTCCATTAGTCAGATTCCGAATAATCTAAGCCTCCTAGTAACACCGGATGAACAACATCAGAGTCGCTTGCTCCCTGGGAGCCATACTCTTGAATTTAAAAAAACTGAGCACCGTCAGGTGTTCGATCGTGCGGATCGTTGCGTGTAATACAGTCGGATAGATCCGCAAACAATTCCTTCCGATACAAACAAATCGACTCCTGAGTGATTCCGATATGCATTCCAGAACGTAATACAATAACATCAACATCGGGAAATTTTTTCGATATAATTCGTTTCTATATCTGACATTACCTTCTCCTTACTTGAATATTGAAACGCTGCAAAACAGATTGAATTTCCTGTGTCTCTTGCAGGTAGCTCTCGTATTTCCCAACCTCTTTGATATCACCATAAGAATGCCAAAAGCCACCCTCATCACGCTTAGTGGCCTTGGCAAGCACCCTGTGGCAAGTGATAACACCAACCTTTTCTTTTTGAGGATTCAAAAGGGAAATGGTGCGCTTATTCACCCGATAAAAGCCAACACAAGTACCTGAACCTTCAAACAACGAAGCAGTAAATTCATTTTCATTGGCAGCAAATTTTTTACCGTTAAGTTCAATCACACTGACACCTCATTCCTGAAAACAACTAATCCACCCAGCAACGGTCAATATCTTCGTAATGTTCCGTCTGACCACCTATATAGCCTCCCTCAAAACCGTCAGGATTTTCCAGCAACAATTGTTGCCCACGGACGGCCTTAACTCGACCACCCTGCTCAACATCGCTCTTGAACCCTACCCAGTCTCCAACACCAACGGTCACACCCTCAATCTGCACTGTTTTAGCCACGATTATCATCCTTTTGATTTTAGATTTCCATAGTAGAATTCTGAAAAATAACCTTGCGCCCACAACCCGACAGGCCAATCTTCAAATATTTTTTTCTGTCAATATCCTGAAGATACAAATCATCACAATCCGGTAAATCAAACTCCTGACTATCAAGAGTAATCTGATCGCCAGTACAGGCAGAACTTGAGAAACCTATTGTTTCCCGATACAGGCCATTGTGGATCACGTTGGCGTACACTCGATTATTTTGTGCAACCTGAGAAGTCATAGAATCACCCGAATAAAGTGAATAAAAGACCTTCGCTTAACCATTCTCTTATTGTACCGCATGCACCCTTTTACGGAACGATAATAGACAGAGAAAACGGTCATTTATTCTGAAATTCTAGAGACAATCACACGCAATCTATCTGTAAATGCCTCGTATTTTTCAGCACCGGTTATTTCGTCCAGATCGCTATCTGTGGATAGCTGGTGAAGCAGATCCTCGCAAAGAGAAAACATCTCTGGTGCTGAAGCCAGCAAAGCTGCATTTCCTTTGCTCGTTCCATTGAGCCCATCAACAACTGTTGCCACCCACATTTGATCGCCACCATCCTCCCTGATTTGGTAAAGAGGGTACCCCTCAAGTACCACCGTCCAAGGCCCAGGAGTGTATGAAATCGGAAGGGTATTGTCCATATCATTTGTATTATTTTCGTCTTTCATATTTCTCTCAGCTTCCTTAGCGACACCGATTCCCCAAGAGTTGACTCGGGCTCTGCCCACCACTCCCACCGACAATCCTCAACCTGATGACCAACATCACGCAGCTGCTCTTTGAGATCGTCCTGGTCAACACAACAAAACTTTCCAAAAACCTGATCGTCACGAGGGAACATTTGCAAAGCAAAGTCAAAATATGACTTGTCCCACACCATGAACACCTGTTTTTCTGGTCCTGGTTGAACAGGAGACTTGTCGTGCATTTTCCAATGAGCAACAAATGAATCTAAGACTAGCCCATCCGCATTCAAGGCCTCAAGCTCCTGAATGGTGAAAATCTCAGCATCTTCAAGGCTACAACCAAAAATTGCCAAACCGTATTTGCCGCAGAAATAATCGAGTTTTTTCTTTAAATTTTTCACAATTCCTCCAGTGATACAACACGGAACAGCATTGACCGTGCCTGCATCATTAAACGCTATGAATAAGATCCAACAATGGAAACCCCGTTGAAGGACGTTCTTGTGGTGGTTCTTTGATAACCACAGGCTTCCGCACTGGTGTTCCAGTTTCCTTGGCTACCACACTACGAACCCAGTTGATCAACTCAGCTAACCTCAGACCTTTCAACCCACCGTCCCAGTCCCTAGAAGCCCGGGCAAGCACGATCAATCTTGCAGCTGCAATCCGGATCGCCAACGTTCTTGTTTCAAAAACACACAGCTCGCCACCATAACTATTCTCCTCAATCGCCGTAACTGTCCCTTCTACAGAGAACCTACCGTCAGATAAAGCAATGATGCCAAAATGAAACCGGCTTGAAAACCTGTCGTCAAGCTCCCTGTTTGCCCACCAATCCTCAGTGGCCCACAAATAACGATTGTATGGCCTCACACCATCTACTCTCTCTATCGGCCCGTCATACGGAGATGGATCGCCACCACTCTTGAGTTGTTTTTTCTTTTTCATTTTTGGGGTTCCTTATTATACGTTGCACATGGCGTTTGCACGCTGAAACACATCTTGCTCGTTGGCGTTGTAATCGGCTATCCACTCATTGTAAAATTTACGCTCAGCAGCGGTCATTCCCTGAGTGTCACCATCTTTTTCAACGAGCGTTAAAAGTTCTTCAATTGTTTTCATGTGACTTACCTTTTAGCATCGACAGGCCTTCTTATCGGCCTGCCTACGGATTTTACGACAGCGTTTCTTTTGAGCTTTTTTCCAAGATCGTGATGTCGAATGTACGATCTCTTTTCTTGTTATATCCTTCATATACCTGCTCATTGCCTGCGCTTATTTGACTTCTTTATCGTACCTCCTACAACCCATTTATGCAACTTTAAAACACCATGTTTAATTTCTTTATTTGCCACAAAATAGCTTCAATTCTTTTTACTCTCAAAGAGGGATCAAGCGACGAATGTCGCATAATGTTATTGTGTATCGCCAAAATCATAACTCACCGCAAATAACTCCCGCAAAAACTCAAAATTAATTGTTCTCTGTTCACCTTCACCCTTCACGGCACTAATCCTTTCCAAAGGTTCAAGCCATTTCCAGGTAACAGCATGGTGGCAAACCTCATCAGATTCTCCTTTAAGATATTTTGCCAGCCAGAGCTTATTATGGTCCTTCATTTCAGCTTCAGCTAATTGCATATCAATCCACGCCACAGCATCCCTTCTTTCCCATAGGGCTGCAATGAGAGCATTTTGCTTATCAATGTCTTCCTTTTTCCTGACGGCATCCTCAGCTTCTTTTTTCTCAGTGGCAACAGCATCACTACCACAGATCGACCATATTGTATCAAGTTGCTCCTGGGCCTTATCTACCCTGCCACCTTTAATCAACCTGATAATGCCTTTATTTGAAATAAACTGTGCTGAAAAACCAGCGCGTTCAAAAATTGGCTCCATAATTTCATTGGCCTGCTCTTCAGAAATTTTATGCCTAACATGAGAGTGTCTGATGGTAAACCCTTGTGGCCTCCAGTTTCTAAAAGTGATTTGTGATATTTGCATTGTAACTCCTGATATTTGTTGTTTTTGAATTTTCTCTATGCAAGCCGAAACATCCCAAACATAGATTGTTGCACAGGAACATGCGGAATGACCTCTACTGCCGTTTGGGCAACCACAATAACCCTTGCTACGCCTGCAGGCACAGGACAAAATGTGTATCCTTCTGGGAAAAAGGAATCCATGTCATTCTGAAATGCCTCATGATCTGCAAAACAAGATACTGTCGCTCTTGACTCCCATGCCATCACTAACTTATACAGTTCATCTTCAGGGTAATTTCCAAACCCAGGCAATTTTTCAAGCCACTCCATCAACTCCCCCTGCCCTACAGCTGCTACCAGATCATCAAAGGTAAAATCGTACATCAAAAGAGTATCTGAAACCTCAACACACTGATAAACAGAAAGAGATTGGCCTAACTGACAATGAATTGTATCCCATTGGTCTGTATTCTGGTCATCAACAGTAGAGTATTCAGCAATTATCTCCCCAATCACAGAATTGAGCTCACGCTGAGAAACCGTAACTTTTCGTCCCTCTCCCAGCATCGCGCGCAAACGGTTTCCATCACAGGAAATATCTATATCGCTTACCAGACTTTTCAGGTGTGCAACCTTGGTGACAAAACTATGACTTGCATGGGTAAACCCGAGCAAATGGATTTTCCTGGGAGGGTTATTACAGGTCAGCAAATCTTCGATATCTGCACCACTAAATGCTGCTTTATTGCTTGGAATAGCAACCCTAACACCGGAACCAAACATTTTTCGAACGATGCGCCAGCATTCAGATGGACTCTTTCTTCCCTTCTGAATCGGAACCAGCACGTCAGCACCCAGGTTAATCAAATTCTGAATTGCCCGACGATAGGAAAATTGAAGCTCAAGGGTTTTTTTCTGATCACTAATACAATCAGGCATCACAAGGGCAAAATTGCCAAAATAAGCATAGTGTTGATACCGTTCCATGATGGCGTCAAAATCGAGTTTCATCTGCACTTCGCTTTTCATTACTTTTTGGAAAACACCAAACGCTCCGGAATCAACAAAAACATTCTGACGGTGCGAATAACAGATTGGCTCTTGAAGAGTCTCTTCAGCAATTCCGTGTTCTGGTCAAAAGCGGCCACTACAACATGGACGAAGAGATCACTACCGTTGTTTTGCAACCAAAAGAAAAACAAGAGCAATATGCAGACTGGCTAAAAGGAAGGGCTGTCATGGGTAGCATCATCGCTCATCATGTGAAAGTCAAAATCAAGCATAGCAAAACCGCAAAGAAGATCACTGATCGTGAGACCAGCGGATACTCGTATGGTAGTGGCGAATCTATCATGTGGGTCATCACCCCAGATGAAGAAGCAGCCATTGTAGCCGAGTGTAAAGAATATTCAGACAAAAAAACAGCCAAACGAGCCGAAAACAACAGCACAAAAAAAGCACATAAAGATGCTATTTTTGCGAAAGCCAAGGCAACCGGTGAAAAACAAGTTTTAGATAACTGGGTGACAAGGGAATGCACTGAAAACCAGGATGATTGCAGTTTTGATGCAGCTACAGAATGGGCATTGCCTAATGGATCTGTCAAAACAACATTTTCTCATTGTCATTAATCGCACAACATGGTGCTTCAATATGGCGCGACATCACTCAATAGCATATAATTAATGCAGTTAACACCAATATTCAGATATGAGTAATACAGCTTTGAAACATCAAGAGACCAACAATTCCTTTCGACCAACCTCTGAATGTCTTCTTCAAGTTGCCAGGTTTGTTGAGTTCACTCCCGCTATCGAGATTGACGGTATTGCCCATGGATACGAAGCCGACAGAGCGAACATATTTCACAGAGAACGAGGCAAAAGAATAAACGGTAATTTCTTTGAATGGTACTCACAACTTGACTCTGATAAACAAAATAGGATTGTTCAACGAATTGTCGAACCAATTGCATAACAACCGAAAGAGAAAAAATAACCGACCTAATAGAAATTGAAAACAACGGAGCAGAGTTAGTCAACACGAACTACTGGCAAACAAAACAGGCCAAGGTCGGCTATATGTTTTTGTCAACCAACGCAGGCTGCATCCGGTTATTGCTTCCTGACGCTAGAAAGCATTGGTTGACCGACATGAAAACCGGAGTGCTTGCCATCATAACACGTGGAGCAATGGCAGAGCATGATGGCCGAGATGCCTTGGAGATACTCTTTGAAGATCACTCTGACTCGCCTTTCAGTATAATTGTTGGAAAGGAACAAATCGACCTTATACCTGCAAACAAAGATCAGGATGTTGTCGGCCAGGATCCTAAATGGATGTGTGCGATATACACTGAAAAAGATGGGAAGGTTTTCGAGATTCCTGCACGGTACCGCAGAGTTGATAAATTGCCATGCCTAAAGGAATGGGGAAAAATCTAATTGAATCATCCGCATATTCGAGATCCAAACATAACTACCAGGGAGAGAACAATGCTAAAAACAATACCAATCATACAAACAATTCTAATCATTCTCCTTTGGGCCCTGCCCTCACAAGCCCAGCCGCTCAAAGTCATCACTCTGGACTTCATAGACGAGACCGGTGGCACCACAGATCACAACCTGACCGGCAAAATAAATTCAAAGACATTCTCAGAAAAAGGAATTTATTTTCTTCAGAATGCCCTTCTCGGTTCTCAGGGATTCACTTTGATCGACAGAAGAGATTTTGTTCGACAAATTGAGCAAGTCCAACCACGCGACGGCTCTGATCCTGTTGGCGGTTTCTTTGCTACTCAGGAAAGAAAGACTCCCTTAAGACCATCTTTCTTTTCTGCAGCCAGGTCATTAAATGGTGATGCAATTCTGCGGGGAAGCCTTATTGCGTTGTCCACCACTAAACAAATAGTCACCCAGGGTGGTTGGCAGACAGAATTCATTGATCTTAAACTTCGTGTAATGATCCAGGCTCTTGATACACAGGACGGAAGAGTGCTTGCCATGGAGGAAGGAAAAGCCTCACGTAAATTTAGGCAGACAAGTAGTGTTCAGACAGAGATTGGTGAAGATGATTTGCTGGAACTATATTCAGAGGCTATTTCCTCTGCCATTCCCGGTCTTGAAAAAGGTTTGAGTGGTCGTTTGCAAAATTACGATCGCATCAAGCATAAGATTTGGGTGGCGACCAGTGCTGATCCGGCCATGATTGAGATTGATGGAATCCTTCTTGGCTCAAGTCCTGTGGAGGGTGGAGAAATTGTTCAGGGGGACCATACTTTGACTGTTATCAGACCGGGGTTTGAGGGTATCACCAAAAAGCTCATGGTACAGAGCGATCTTAAAATCTCTGTTCCCATGATATCCAATCAACTGAGCGCCCAGGAGCGAAAAGAGGCGTTCTCCAATCTGGACTTGAGGATTTTGAAAATCAATTAAACATAAGGTTTAACATGAGCGATATGCTGTCAAAACAGAAATACCCACTAACCTCCTATCAAAAGAGTTTTATTAGGAGTTTTATCACACGCAAAAATGTCATATTGTTGGGGCCTAAAACATCCTCAATCAATCGTGGTTTTGAAGTCTCGAACATGGAGAAAAATGAACATAACTTCAAAAGCTAAAATATTAGTTTCCTGCTGGGTTTCTCCTGGTCTCCAGCTGCTAATCCCAAAACAGAGAGGGATTGGTTTCTTAAAAGTCCCAGCTGGGCAACACCATGAATCATGGATGCATGACATTTCCTACGATATTAACGGCCTTGATGGTTACCTGAATATTCATTGTGAATGCAACTCCTGGGAAAGCGAAGCCATTAAATCGATCCTCCAGGAAATAATGCCGGTAATAACAAAAAGATTTCCATTTGATTGGGAGTTGGTGGATAGCATTACATTTGAAAGAGCATTGGAGTAGAGATCACCAATGAGCCAAACCAAAACATAAACATGATTACCATCAAAGCTCAGCTAACTGTAAATTTTAACTGTAGGAGCTCGCCCCTGCGAGCGAAACAATCAGTATTACAGAAGAATTCGCTCGCAGGGGCGAGCTCCTACACGTAGTATCAGCAAAAGCTGAGCTTTAGTGGTAATCAGGAACATAAATGATCTTCCGACCAACCCTCTAAAACAAGAACTTGATTGCTGCCCCCATTGTGGAGGGAGCTACGGATACCAGTTCACCAGAACATTACGAAACACCTTCCACGGTATTGGGTAGAAAATCAGATAGGGAATGAATTTTCTGTTGATTGTGTAAGAGTGTCACAGTCAAAAACTGCCACCTGTGTTGATTGTGGGAAGAGAATAAAAATGGAACTCTTAGCACCATGAACAAATCATACGGAATCAAATTTTGCCAACACGTTCTCACAAGCCTGGCTCAGCTCGAAGATGAACTTTTTGACAAACAAGGCTACGGTTTCACCTATAATGGCCTTGAGCACCAGAACGAATTGAAATACAAAGGTCTTTTGAAGCAATTCAAGAGAGAAAAAGAACTCGGGCTAGAACCTTCATATGATCCGAATGTACACGGTGATGTTTGAGAAACAAAATATTTTGATCGTCATTTTTTCAAAAATATGAGCGTCAAGATTAATTTGATGCTCATTGATGCACCTCAAATCAGGGAAACAACGAATGGAACAATCAACAGAGGGAACAACCAAAACCGATCAGCACACATACGCCGAATTGCTATTTTTACAAAAAAGAATGATCCAGTGGCATGAAACACGAACTTCTCCAGATATAATGGAAAAAGTTATCAAAGCGCTTAACGAGAGTACCCACCCCTGTCCTGTAGGGATAGATAGTAATGAGCGGGTTGATCTCTCTCGCATCAGCGATCTTGTACCCAGAGGAGATATTATTTTCAAAATGATTGCATCTCATCAATGAATCGCAAATGAGGGACACAACAAATGGAACAATTACAACAAGCAATGACCAAAGCCTCCGAGAACAGCACTGCGCTCACCAAAAGTATTCAGGATGCCCATGGAATAGCAGATCCGGTAAGTGAAATACTATTGCGAGATATTTTGCAGGACAGCGTTGATATAAGAAACCGGCTGCAGGATCTTGAACGTGCGTCAAAACTCAATAATCCGATATCAAATTTTAAAACATCACACCATGACAACCTACGGTCTCACTAAAAATCACGAGTACACCCAACTGGATGTGGAAGCACAAAAAACTGCTATCACAGACAAAGGATTCAATATTGACCCGCAAAACTGGTTTCAGGTTGAACCTGACCTCACCCGGGCCGGCAAAAGAAAATGGCGTGAAAACCTGATAGACAAATTACAGCCTGATGATCAACTTATTTGTTTTAACCTGGCAACCTTTGGCGGAACAATTAGCTCCACAATTTTCCTCATAGATACTCTTTTGCAGAACAACGTTTCCATTCAGCTGATTGAGAATTCTACTTGTCTGTCAAATGATCAACATGGATTTCTTATTACATTACTGGCAGAGACGGAAGGCGAACTGGTAGCCGCAAAGACGATCAAAAGCAAAAAGGCCATTAAAGAAACAGGTCGCAAAGGAGGGAGGCCAGACGGGAAACTTAGTACAAGTATGCTGGATCCTCATAAAAGTGAAATTGGGGCTCTTTTAAAAAATGGAACAAGTATTAAAAGTATTGCCCGGACATTTGACTGCACTGACACTGCGGTTCATCATTTTATTAAGACTCGGAAATTGAAGAAGTAAACTGTTGCCACCTTCTTAAAAAATAGAAGACCCTATGAAAACACAACCCGTTAGGAGAACAATATGAAAAAGATGAGCAAATCAGATTTAGTCCTACAAATGTCCAATGAGATACCAGGCTGCAGCATTAAAGACGCCCAGCTGGCAGTTGATGTGATTCTAAATGAAATGACCAATACTTTGGTCAACAGAGGTAACGTTGAAATTCGTGGTTTTGGCACTTTTACTATCAGGGAGTATGAAGGTTATACCGGCAGAAACCCTAAAACAGGTGAGCACGCAAAAGTCAAAAAGAAATCGCTGCCATTTTTCAAGGTGGGTAAAGAGCTTCGAGATGGATTAATGGGAGCCATGAACGAGTAAATGCCTGCTTTTCAATACTCACAAAAGAAATGCCTGAAAAAGACCTCCAAGGCTAACATAATCCATTATAAATTCACAGATCTTGATAATGGCCAAATTGAGCAAATCTATTCGACTGAATTTCACGACAAAAAAAAGAAAACCAGATACTTCTTTCCCTTTTCCTCAACAGACGAAGCTTTAATGTTTCTCAAATTCGTTGAGGCCATCATTGACTTATCTTGTTTGCCAGAAAAATATTTAGAATTCACAAATATGGACATCAGGATACGATCTGCTCAACAATTAACTTTGTTTTGAGGGACGTGTTGCGCGCACCCGTGTGCACCGGTGAGACACCAGCAAGCTGCCACACTTTTGATCAAACAAAGGACAAATCAGTTCAATTAAGAATCAATGCTTTCCAAAACTAAAAAACCGCCAATCCTGACAAGCAGAACAGCGGTTGTGATTAAAATCCTGAAAGGATCTCTGAATGAATTAAGAGAACCTACCGAACAAAAATACCTCGACTACTCACTTCAATGTCAATGCCAGGTGCTTGAACAACAATCCCACGACCAGATATACCAACATCATACCCGGATCCTTGAACGTCAAGACCCAACCATGGAATCAATATCAACATGGGTTAAATCTTCGTCACTTTCAGCGACTTCAAAGGCTTTTTGAAATTCATATTTATTCATAGTGAACCTCCAAATTAACGATTAACAAAAAGTTCTTTTCCATTCTCTGGAATCCTGGAAAACATTGTATGTAATTGTCTCTCATGCTCAAGTAGTTGCTCAATATCATCAAGTTCTAAACCACGAATATGGGCCTCTGGTATCTCATATCCGTCCCCGAATGGTATATGTTGAAAACAAGAGGAGTATCACCAAGTACCTTATAAAAGGCATACCCGTCAGCGACTTGAAATTTGACAACACCCCCAACAACCTCACCTTCGGAAAGGTTGTGACTTTTATCAATATAACCATCAAGATCAGCCTGAGATTTTTTGAAAAACTCCCCAAAATCTTGCTCGGTTGTCCATTGAAAATTCCCTTCTGCTACTTCGTTACTTAAAACGGCCATGTGCTTCCTCCAAGAAAAGGTGTATGCTTGTTGCTTCATTTACCGTACCCCGCAGGACTCTTTTTAGCAACTGCTAATAACAGAAAAACCCGCTCACCAAAGATAATGGATCACGGGTAGGGGAGAAGAGTATACTACTCAAGAAATACACCACCACAAACATTCACGCAACTGTCATTTTAATCATTCTCATCATTTCACCAATAACACTATTACTGTCTATACCTTCAACATTGGTCATTTCTTATGTTTTCACATTTACCATTATTTGGTATAATACATCAATTAACAACAACATCACCAAAAAACAAAAAAGGAGAGATCATGGGACATAGACTTCCACAATTAACATTAGCAGACCTCACACGATGCGGGCACGTAACCCGTTTTCATTCAGTAAGAACCTTGCGCCCCCAAAGCCTTTCTGAGCACCATTGGATGGTAACTCGAATGTCAAATCACTTAGCTAAAAATATTATTGGTGACAGCCTAACAGACTCTCATATGTTGCAAATAATGGAGTATGCATCTCTTCATGATACCCCAGAAATTCTCGCAGGCGACCAACCGTCTCCGCTCAAGGCGCATATGAACATGATCTGTGAGGAAGAAGGCATTGTGAACCCTCTGGACAAAGTTGAGGAAGAAATCGCCCCTTGGCTAACCAAGATGAAACTCAAAATGAAAGAGGAAAATCCAGAGTTTCTATACCTTGTCAAACTTGCTGACATCATCGACGCCCTCCTGTTCATTTCAGTGGAAGGAATTGGGGAACACGCAAAAAAAGTGGTTTCAATTTTAAAAGAAACGCTAGACAAAAAGCTGGAGGATGCCAAAGAAAACTTTCCAGAATACAACTGGAAATACACCTATGAAATGCTCGATACGTTAATGAACCACGAAGACAAAACTAAAATTGCTTTCGAAAATAGGGGGTAAAATGAATTCAGACAACACAAAACACCTTGTCCATCAGCCCCTTTTGTTGATCGTATTGTGGCTAATAGTAACATTATTCATGCTTGGTCAGGCAACATCATGCCATGCTAAAACTCCAACGCCTGAGCAACTAACACGACTCGCTCAATTCGAGCATTTGGTGGATTATTTTTGCTCATTTGAATTCTTTAGGCCTGACCATACAGTAAACCCGGATTTCATAAATGCGCTCATATTAGCAGAATCAGCTGGTAACCCTAAAGCCCTGTCGCACAAAAAAGCCAAAGGCTTAACACAAATCCTGTACAGCACAGGAAAAGAAGCGGCTGATTGTCTGGCTAACAGTGGAATTGATTTTCAATATGTAGACGAATTACAACTGGCAAACCTTGAATCTCACCATCTTAACGATCCGGCTATAAACATCCTCCTAGCCTGTTATCTGGTCTCTAAATACAACTATGGCTATGGAGGACGATTGGAACTTGTGGTGACCGCCTGGAACGCTGGTGAATCCACAATCAAGAACGGCCAACCACCAAATTTCAAAGAAACGAAGGGTTTGATTTACAAAATCAATTCTTATCTCCTGTTCTTCCAACAACAGAAAGAAGCAAAAGCAAGACCGGAGCATCCCCTACAAGTGCATAATACTGGCTAAACTCATCTTATCAGACATTCTCCTTGATGAAGAAACAGGATGGCCTAAATCTCCATAACATCAACACTACGAATTACATACTTTTCTCTCATTATCTTATATATCGTCAATACCTATTATTTTGTTTATTTTAATATTTTAACATATGGGATATATTAACACTAACATTACCACAAACACACAACGAGGATCATAATGATCTTTTCAACAAAATCAATTTTAACCGTAATCCTCTCCGTGACATTACTCTGTTCAGGATGCGCACGCATGAACAACGGCCAGGCAGGAGCAGGTGCCGTAACAGGTGCAGTTCTCGGGCAAATCATAGGTCGGAGCACCGAAGCGACATTGATTGGTGCTTCCATTGGAACAGGCATTGGGTACATGATCGGTAACGAATTTGACAAGTACGATCAGCAACAAATTAGCAGAACATTAGAAACAAGACCATCAGGGCAGACCTCAGCATGGACAAACCCAGATTCTGGCAACCGTTACAATATCACCCCTCAAAAACCTTACACTGCAGGTTCTAAAATTTGCCGGAAGGCTGAAATTGCCGCAATTATTGACGGAAAACAGGAAATCACAACATCAACTGCTTGCCGAGATCAATCTGGCCGATGGCAGCTTCAAGGGTAAAGACTCTCGGGTTCTGGGTTACACTCAGAACCCAAACCAAAAAGTAAAAGGCAGAAATATGAAAGGTACAAAACAACAAAGGATAAATCACTTATTGTGGTTGCTAATGAGAACAGACATCCACTCGTACCTGAGTTTGTATAACAAAAATAAAACCTCGTCTACTCTTATCGTATACCACACCAATCTTTGTCAAAACTTCCTGGCCTCTACCTTTCTGTGCGACCCAGGAGAAGTCGTTACTATCAATAGCCAAGCCTTTTCACCAATTCACTCAGCCACCAAACGGCTCACCGACTCTTTGGAACGTGAAATAGGATCCCCACCAAAACAAATAAAAGCAGATCTTGATTCATTGAGTCGAGAATTTTTCATTCAATATCTAGCAATTGCGTATAAAGCTATTTCAGAACAAGAAACCAGTGCACACATTGAGGACTCTACGATACCAGAAGATGCAATACCAGAAATTATACATGCAAATTCTCCTGATAGCCACGTTACCCTCAACGCACCAACATAAACCATGGATACAACCACCAACACAGAAAATTTACAACGCGCATGGATTGTCCAGTTATCCAAAGACCATACGCTTGTTAATCAAGGGAAAAAACTCAACCTAGAAACTCCCAACTTTGAAATAACAGAATCAAAAAGAAAACTCGGTCACTGGTGCAGACAATCAAAAAGCATTGGGATATCAAAGAATTTTATAGAAAAACATACATGGGATGTTGTTACCGAAGTGCTAAAGCACGAAATCGCTCATCAGATTGTTGATGAGAGAATGGGAAAACCTCACGCTAAAGCACACGGAGAAGAATTCCAAGAGGCATGTAAAAGGGTTGGTGTACATCCTCAATATAGATCAGCAGCTGGGGTAATCCCCAAGTTTATGCGACCTGAAGGTGAAACGGATCCTCATATCCAACACAAAATCACCAAAATTGAAAAACTTCTGGCACTTGCTGAATCAAGCAACGTCCACGAAGCCTCACTTGCCATGGAACGGGCAAACAAACTTATCACCAAATACAATATTGACCGGCTGCACACTAAACCTGACGATCTTGATTACGACTATATCCGTATTTCAACCGGCAAGCAAAAAATGGACGTGTGGACAAAGCAAATTGGGGCCATCATCAGGGATCATTTCTTTTGCAGAATGATTGTTACGTCAAGTTATGACGCCAAGACTAACAGTCATAGTCGGGCAATGGATCTTGTTGGTAATCTGGAAAATCTAGCGATGGCAAAACACGTATATGAATTTATGCACGACAGACTTGATAGCCTCTGGAAGAGGCACCGAGAGGAAACCGGAGCACCTGGCAAGCAAAAACGATCTTTTTTTATGGGTACCCTGCAGGGGTTCAGCCAAAAAATGAGAGCCAATGATCAACACGACAATGCTGAAATTTTGAGCGACACTGCCCACGCAACAACTGGTGCTGTTGTTTTAGCTAATGATAAAGTGCTTCAATCATTTTGGGAGAATCAATACCCTACTGTCAAGACACAAACCACAAATACAGGCAATATACATACTGGAGCATACCAATCAGGTCAGGAAGAAGGGAAACGCCTGACAATCCATAAACCAATGGAACACGCTGCTGGTAATCAAGGCCTTGCTATCGGTATGAGGAAGGACACTATTATGGGAAACAACACACCTTTTCAATCAACTTCAAATTTGCTTTCTTAGCATCAATGTCAAAGCTTTACAGATGTATGCGAGACATTATTTGGAGATAAATACCCATCTCATATTAATGATTGGGACGACATAGAGGATTACGCAGACCTAAATTCAGCTGAACGTGACTCACTCAATGATATTCGTGATTAGCACGAAGTTAGATTTGGCATGTAACATCAAATAGGGGGAAAACTTGAAAAAGAAGGTATGTAAAATTTGCAACGGATCTGGCAGGATTTGGAGCCAAAATGGGTACTGGCAATGAACCTGTACCATTAACCACAAGGAGAGAACCAAATGATCAGTGGAACTTTGTTAAAATTATTTATTTCTTATATTACGGCCTTTCTGCTGCTATTTATGCAAACCAGCTCTGCTCATGCAAAAGAGTTCCCAGTAACCAACGTAATTGATGGAGATACCATTTCAATATGGACCGACCAGGGTGGTAAAAAGATACGTTTCTATGGCATTGATACTCCGGAATTAGTCGGACAACCCTTTGGCATAAAGGCTCAACAGGCCACAAATCGTCTCCTCAATAACAGATCAGTTCTGCTGAAAAACATTGAAAGCAAACAAAGTTACGACAGGATTGTTGCCACTGTCCATGTTGGCGATCTAAACATCAACCGCCAACTCGTCAAAGAGGGACTTGCTGGGTTTCCCCTAAATATTGTCAGCAACCTTTTTGCGCCGAATGGCTCACCCTCGAAAAGCAAGCCCGAGCAAAAAAAATTGGTATATGGGGACGTCCAAACCCCGTACCTCCATGGAGTTTCCGACATATATAGTTCTCCCCCGTCCTCTCTCACCCTAAGACCGTTTTTCCATGGTTGGGAGAGGATATCCTTTTTGATCGTCGAAAATTTAGGCTATGTTCGCGTTAAGTGATGAAAAACACCCCATCGGCCTTATCTTTTTTGATATACCATCAAAAAAGAGGAGGACTATATGGAGACTAATAAATTTATCCAAATGCTTGCCCAAGTCAACCAGATGGATCACCGTCAACGAAACACTCTACTAACGACTCTTTCTCATCTTCCTGATGAACCCCAGGTTGTTGAAATTATTGAGTCTCGTTTCGATGTTGATGGTGCCTGCCCTTTTTGCGGTCATGATCAATACTACAGGCATGGTTTCGCAAACAAACTTCAGCGTTACCGTTGCAGGGATTGTAAGAAAACATTCAATGCCCTTACCGGCACTCCATTCTCTCGTCTTCGCCACAAGAACAAATGGCTGCAATATCTTAAAGCACTTACAGATTCTTTGAGCGTGCGTAAAGCAGCAACAGTCGTTGGCCTTCATCGTACTACTTCTTTTCGGTGGCGCCATCGTTTTTTAACATGGCTCAAACTCGATCGCCCGACTGTTCTTCAGGGGATTACGGAAGCTGATGAAACATACCTGCTTAAGTCTAATAAAGGATCTCGCAAACTTAACCGGAAGCCACGGAAACGCGGTGGTAGCGCGACCAAGCGTGGGCTTTCCAAAGAGCAAGTTTGCATTCTTGTCGCACGCGATCGTTCAGGGCATACTTTGGATTTTATTACAGGTAGAGGACCGGTAAGTAAAATCCAACTTGAGACCCACTTGAAATTCACACTGGACCACGATGCATTATTGGTAAGCGATGGACATAGAGCCTACAAGGCTTTTTGCAACGCTGAAGGAATTACCCATGAAACTGTTAATCTCAGTAAAGGACAAAGGGTTGTCAAAGGCGCTTACCATATTCAAAATGTAAATGCTTACCACAGCCGATTTAAAAATTGGCTGATGCGCTTTCATGGTGTTGCAACCAAGTACCTACCCAATTATCTTGGCTGGAGGCGATCCCTAGAGCAACACCGAAAACTTCCCACTGAGTCCTTATTAAATGTTGCTTTGGGTCAGTTTCCACAGTTAACGCGAACATAGCCAAAATTTAACATGTGAATTTCATGAAACTCGTCATAGTTGAATCCCCTGTAAAAGCAAAAAAAATATCCACATTCCTCGAAAGTGAACCTGGGGAATGGATTGTATTGGCTACTGGAGGCCATATCTCAAATCTTCCCAAAAATGAACATGGCGTTTTTAAAAATAACAATCAGTTTACGGGTAAATGGGTTCTTGAACGAGGCAAAGGTAAGATTGTCAGTGCCATAGCAGAACAAGCCAAAAAATCAGAAACAGTCTATGTAATGACCGATCCTGACCGGGAAGGCGAAAAGATTGCAACAGACATTATCACAAGAGCAAAACTGAAAAATTTCACAAGGGTCAGCTCTAACGAAATAACAAAAACCAAAATCATGGCAGCACTGGCCCAACAAAAAAATCCGGTAAATGAACATATTACCGAAGCGCAAAGGGCAAGACGATTAATAGATAGAGAAATTGGATACCCTCTTTCACAGATTATCCGAATTGACTTTAGCAATTCAAATTCAGCCTATACCCCTCGTGGAATTGGCAGGGTTATTTCTCCAGCGCTCAGCATAATTTGTGAGGCAGAATATCGAATTGATAAATACACTCCACAAAAATACTGGGTTCTTGTTGCGGATTACTTATTTGAAGGGGAGCAATTTCGAGCTCAGTGTAAACAACGTTTTTTCGAGGATGATTACGAAGCATTGCAAACATCTCTAGGAACAATCCAAAGCTGTCAGCATATCATCGCAGATTTTAAGCGTGACAACAAAGAGCACTCCCCTCCTCCCCCACTGATCACATCACAAATGCAGCACAGTGGCTTCTACCTATATGATTTTCTACCAAATAAAACCATGAAAATTGCACAGGAGTTATTTGAATGTGGATATATCACCTATATACGTTCAGATAGTTTCTTTTTATCCACGGAAGTAGTGAGGGACATTATCAATGTCGTGCAATCTCATTTTGGCCCAGAAAACACAATGTCAGAAAAACGGCTTTTCGATGAGCCAAAACGTGCACAGGCCGGCCATGAAGCAATTAGACCAACATCATTTGAAGTAAGCCATTACCCCAAAAATATAATCAATTTATGGAGAGAAAGGGACGAAACCATTAACCGTAAAGGCGAAAAATTTGGCGAGGATCATCAAAAACTCTATACATTCATTTTCTATCGCACCATGGCAACACAGATGAAAAATTCCATCTACGATGCCAGTATTGCCACAATTCAGGCAGACGAATTTGTTTTTGAGGCCCGAGCCAATAAACAACTTTTCGAGGGATGGGAAGCCCTTGGTAAAAAGAATGTCCTGGGAGTCGAAGTTGCCGATTTTATGGATCGGGAAAAAGCCCTACCCTACCTTTCTATTGGAGAGCCCATTGCTCCAATGCCCATCGACACAGACGAAAGAAACACCAGGCGCCCAGACAGATACGGTGTCGGAAGATTTATCACGACACTTGATCAGGCTGGAATAGCAAGACCATCAACGGTGGCCGGCATTGTGGGATCTTTGAAAAGCAAAGGTTATGTGGATATCAAAAATGGCATGCTATATCCCACAGAAACCGGTTCTCAAATTAATAAATGGTCGCAAGTGCATTGTGACTGGCTGACCAGTTCTAAGTCGGCAGCTGAATTTGAAGATCACCTGGATAAAATTGAAAAAGGTGAAAAGCAGAACGCTGACGAATTTATTTTGGCATATCACGAAAAAATTGAGCAGCTAAAAAAAGATCTGAATATCACAACCTCTGATACACCGGAACCTTCATCAAAACAGGCCGATTACGCAAAATCTCTAGCAGCTAAGAACGGTGTCACTTTACCAGACGAGATTCTAGCTGATAAGAAAAAAATGAGCGAATTCATTAAAAAGAACAAACCCGCAACACTCGGAAACTGCCCAGAATGTAAAAAGGGGGAAATCCAAGATCGAGACAAGTTTTACGGTTGCACCAATTTTAATGGGGGCTGTAAATTCGCAGTCTGGAAAGACGGTATAACCCGTTTCCTTGGCAATTTTAAGATTCCTCATGACGATGCAGGGGAGGAAATATTTAATGCTGCTGCCCAAAACAAACCGATTCACTTCGACGAACTTCACGGGAAAACGAAAACATTTTCAGCTGCCGTGGTACTTAAAAAAGACACAAAATGGGGATGGCAACTAGGCCTGAAATTTTAAATATGAATATGCAAGCACACGGTTTTGAAGATAGGACTCCACCACCACTAAGTCAAACATCAAGTCGCACTATTTCGGTTGAGGAAATGACTTCCGGCGAAGGATTAAAATTCGGACTTGGCTACCTTAACCCAACAAAATTATCTGAGTGGAATCCGGATGACTGGAAAACAAAAAATCCTCATGCACTCATTACTGGCACCTCTGGGGCTGGAAAATCGACTCTGCTTCGCCAGGTTATTAAATATTTGGCGAACAAGAACAAGTATGTGTTTGTCGTTGATCTGCATGGCGATCTAAATGTCCCAGGAGTCCAGGAAAACTACATTGAGATTACGGCTCGCAATTCACAATACGGAATCAACCCTTTTGATTTTGAAAAAGATCCCAAAAATGGTGGGGTCAGGGTTCAGAGTGATTCGATCGTTCAGCTTTTCAAGAAAACGTTCATGCCAAATCTTGGAAGCCTGCAAGAAAAAGTGTTCAAAAAATTGATCATCGACACTTACCACAGCGTTGGGATTACAGACGAAGACGTCGATACATGGAACAAAGAACTTCCGACTATGAAGGAGTTAAACAATCTCCTAAAATCCATCTCTCAGCGTGTAAGCACTGGTCTTCATTACGATTTTATCACAAAATTTGAAAGATGTAGTCAAAAAATAATTCAGTCTGAAAACAAAAGAGAAATTCTTGAAAAATACGAGATCATTGTAGACGAAGAAATCTCTATTCCAAATTTAGAAAGCAGTCTTGAATCCGTAAGCGGACAGATCGACAAAGATATTAACAAGCTGGATGAAATGTGGAAAGAATTTAGGAACTCAAAATTGTTTGCACAACCTCTAAGTGATATCTTTGGAGATGATCTGGCCGTTGATCTGGATTTTTACGCCAGAAAAGATGTGATTAGAGTGTTGGATACCTTGAGCATCTATATCAGCACATTATACGAAAGTGGAATATTTCATTCAGAGCTTCCTCCTATTGCAGGCAATGGCAATCTTCATCGCATAGACATATCTGGTTTATCATTTTCACTTCAAAGCTTTTTTACGGATATTTTACTCAGTAGAATTTTTCGAGCAAAAAAATTGCGTGGAGAATACGATAATTGCAGTGATAAATCCCGGGGAGCGCGTGTTGATACATACGTAATTATTGATGAATCTAAATTGGTGCTTCCACAAGGCAAGGAAAAAGAGAACCCGTATCAATCCATAAACAGAATTGCATCAGAAAGCCGAAAATATGGACTCGGACTCATCCTTGCATCACAGAAGCCGTCCCACTTTCCAAACGAACTTTTAACGAATATAGATCTCAAGATAGTTCTTACAACAGCAGAAATTGATAAGAAACCGGCGATGAAACTTTTGGGGATCAAAGACCCCTTTATCTTCTCACAAACAGACAAATTTGGCGTTGCTGCAATTAGCCAAGGTGCCCAGGAATTTGAATCAATCGCCCTTCCCTGGGTAGCAAAATGAATAACATGGAAATCACTCAAAAGCAAATTGAAAAACACATCGAACCCTACATTCACCAGGATCTTGTGACCAGCCACATTGATGTTTTGGAATTCCTCACGGATAAGTTGCGCGTCAAAGTTGTAGGTACAACAGCAACAGAAATTCTCATCCAAAACCCTAAACAAGAATCCGAACAAATTTGTCTTTCAGAGACTATCTTTGAACGGGATTTTTGTGGAAAGAGGCTGGTCGAAAGCGTCTGGAATAATGTTTAAAAATGGAGATGATCACCAATGGAAAATCAAGGAAGTGGATCGATTCATCTGAATGGAAAACTCTTGATGAAAGGCCCCCTGATGCAAATAATTTATAAATATATCACCGGTGAAAACTTCGACGACACGCAAGATCATCAGTCCTACATTCATAACATAGAGGATCTATATAACTGTAATATTGAAGGGCAATTAACCCTTTTGAATGCCAAAGGGAAAATATTGGAAAGACATCAAATTATTTAAACAGGAGTAAGAAATGGGAATTTTTTCAGGAATGTTGGGAAATGCAGGTGTTGTTGCGGCAGAAGAACTGACCGACAGGTATGGAGATTTGCTTGTCGAAAATGAGCAAATAGAGATTGGTTTCGAGGTTATCAGGGACACATTTATTTTCACCAACAAAAGATTCATACTCATTGATATTCAGGGTATAACGGGGAGTAAAACTGAATATCTGTCGATCCCTTATGGCTCAATATCCCGGTTCAGCATTGAAACAGCTGGAACTGTGGACCTTGATTCGGAATTAAAAATCTGGATAGGCAGTGATTCAATGCCGTCTATCACAAAAAAATTCAAAAAAGGTATTGATATTTTTGAGTTGCAATCAATTTTGGCAACTCATGTTTTGAATTGACTCCAAACATCCTTGAAGACTCTCACACCCCATGATGCTCTCCGTGTACCATGGGGTGTGAACCTGCATCAGCTACACGCCTATAGCCGAACAATACGCCCACTATGGCCCTCCATTTTTCCATACCCTGATTGACTATCATAGCTTTTTAGCTCAGCACCAATCTTCTGTGCCAAACTACGGGTAGTTTCACCACGAGAATTACCGTCATTAATCGGAGTGTCACGCAGAACACCAAGGGCATACTGACTTTGAACCAGCAACCTTCGATAACTATTTCTTTCACGCACAAGACCAGAAATTTGTTTTTGATCAACCAATGTTTCAGCCATAATTTTCTCCATATTTGAATGTTTGTTGTTAATATCCATTTTACCATTTACGAAAAAAGGCAACAACCTTTTTTACTATTATTACTTTATCTTATGACAGTTCTATTGTTGACATCACAAACTGTATCATGTTATTATTTACCCCAACAACAAACATTCAACACCAACCAAGGAGAGCAAAAATGACTTTAGCAGCACTACAAACACAAATCGACTACCACCAAGCTCTGTACGACGACCCAGACACCGAAATTGAGATCTCCGACCCTGAGTTCGATCAACTCAAGGTACAACTCAAGACGATAGCTCCAAGCGACCACAGACGTAAGCGCCAATTAAACCCCATCTTTTATCTATCGCTTTCCCATGTCATGATGTAACTCCAATATTAATCCAGGAGGATGCACATGAAAGCAACAGCTCACCAAATCGAACAGACCATCAACAGGCATCAATGGCTGGCCCATGTTAAGGCACAAAAGAAGAGCGGTATAAATCGCAAAGAATACTGTAAGCAATATGATTTGTCCTATAGTGCTATGACATATTGGACTGGCAAAGAACGAGCCTTCCCCAAAATCAAAACAACTCTGGTTCCTGTGCCCTTCAAAAGCAATACCGTGCAGTCTTCTTCCCGAACGGAACAAATGGATCTGCGTATCAACCTGTCCGGGAAGATCTCGGTCGAAATCGGTGCTAATTTTTCAATCAGCACCCTGACCCGACTGTTGGATACTCTGGAGGCACGGTAATGTTTTCGCCGGCCAACCCTGTGCAGGTATTTATTGCACCGGGCACCACAGATATGCGCAAATCGATAAATGGTTTGTCAATCCTGGTTGCTGATCAATTTGAACTGGATCCCTTTTCTGGCAGTCTATTCGCTTTCTGTAATCGCAAACGGGATATCGTTAAAATTCTCTATTGGGATCACAATGGATTTTGCCTCTGGCATAAGCGTTTGGAAAAGGATCGTTTTTTGTGGCCGGAGACTGAGGAAGGTGTGCTTAATATACGTGGCCGTGAACTGACCTGGCTGTTGGATGGTTTATCCATTGATCAACGTGATGCACACAAGCGATTAACGTATACAAATACGCTGTGAAAAAAAGAGCCCCAAAACACACTTATAGCTTGCAATATCAGCACGTTGTGTTATATTTGCAGGTATGGGATTAAACACTGCCACATTGCCTGATTCTCCTGCTGTATTAAAGGGAATCGTGGGCGACTTACACGTAGAGATCACTGATCTGCGAAGTCGTCACGACAAGGAAACCGGCATTCTTCTTGACCAGATCAGCCTTCTTCGTGCGCAGCTATATGGCCGGAAAAGCGAAAAATTTATACCAGAAGACGGCCCCAAGCCACTTTGGCTGTTCGATATGCCTGAGCCCGCGGATACAGACGAAGAAGATGACGACAAGGGTAAGATCCATGTTCCCGCTCATGACCGCAAGAAAGGTGGTAGGAAGCCACTGCCGAAAGATCTCCCCAGGATCGAGGTTATTCATGATATCGACGATGCGGATAAGGTCTGTGCTTGTGGATGTGACAAGACCCGAATAGGGGAAGAAAGTTCTGAAAAGCTTGATGTTATACCAGCTAAGGCACAGGTTATCGTCCACATTCGGCCCAAGTATGCGTGTAAGAGCTGTGAGGGAGTACAGGATGATGGTGCAACAATAGCGATTGCTCCTGTTCATGCACAAATCATTCCAAAGTCTATTGCCAGCCCTGGGCTGTTATCTCATATCATTACAGCTAAATTCACAGATCACCTTCCATTTTACCGCCAGGAAAAGCAGTTCACTCGGATAGGGGTGAAGATATCCCGAACATCCATGTGCAATTGGGCTATGCAGGCCGCCGCAGCGTGTCAACCATTGCTGAACTTACTCGAAGATGATGTTTTAGAAGGAAATTTCGTAAATATTGACGAGACCACGTTGCAAGTGCTGCGTGAGCCCGGTCGAACACCGACTTCAAAGTCATATATGTGGCTTTTTCGTAGGGGAGATCCTGAAAAACCTATTTTAATTTACAAATATCATCCCAGTCGAGCAGGTGATGTTGCCCGGACTTTCCTGGGAGACTTCCGTGGATACGTACAGACAGATGGCTATGCTGGGTATAATTTCCTTGATGGTATTGAAGGTATTGTTCATATCGGGTGCTGGGCACATTCACGACGTAAGTTTAACGATGTCCTTAAGTCTCTTGGTAAGAGCTCCAAAAGCAGCTCTGCCAATAAGGCACTGAAGTATATCAAAAAAATGTATAAGCTTGAAAAGGAAGCACGCAAAGGCAAGTGGTCGCATGACGAGATCTATCGTATGAGGCAGGATAAAGCTAAACCGATTCTCGATGAATTCAAGAAGTGGCTATCAAAAGAAATCCTGCTAACCCCACCGAAAGGACTACTTGGCAAAGCAATAGCGTATACATTGAATCAATGGAAACGACTTGCTGGATACATAAAAGATGGCTGCCTTACCATGGATAACAATATGGCCGAAAACAGTATCCGCCCCTTCGTAATTGGACGAAAAAACTGGTTATTTTCAGGCACTCCCAAAGGAGCAGAAGCCAGCGCACTCCTGTATAGCCTTATTGAAACTGCCAAAGTAAATAAGCTAGAACCATACGCTTACCTGCGATACATCTTGGGCAAATTACCAGTAGCGTCATGTCTTGAAGATTACGAGGCGTTGCTGCCGTGGAATGTTACACAGGAACATATGGAACATTCACGCCTGACAGAGTGTGCTTAGCTTGGCGCTTACCCACAGACTGTCGCTGGTTGCTGGTGCATCAACTGGTAAGATTGGGTTCCATAAAGAAAAGGTTAGTCATGGTGACTCCCCTTGCTATTCCATGGATAAAGTTTATACCGTGGACGAGTTACTTCACTTTGCTTGTAAAATAGCCCGTACATCCACTGAGAAATTTGACATTGAAGTTAAATACGACGGTCTCACAGGAAGTCTTTCTCATGGCATCCTGAGTACAAGTGGAGAAGGAGGCCTAGTGGGAGTAGACATATCAGACAAACTCCCCATCATAAATATTGAGTATGCTCCAGGAACAGAAAAGATAACCAAAAACCTGCGTGGCGAAATTATCCTTAAAAAATCAGTATTTGCCGACCATAAACACCTGTTTGTCAGAAAATCTAACGGCAAGCCTTATAAAATTCCAAGATCCGCTTGTGTTGCACAAGTAATGAGTGAGGACAACATTGAGAGCATCGGAGCATTTCTCACTTTCGTTATTTTTGGAAAACATCAAAAAACCATGACATTAGAAGAACTACAGGGTTTTGACCTGGAGGGTTTTGCAAAGGCCGTTCAGCAAATGGACTACCCAGCTGATGGTTTGGTTGTAAAATTACAAGACAGGGAATACCTGGCATCCCTTGGGGCAACAAGTCATCATCAGCATGGCGAAATGAGCCTTAAATTCGGTAATCCTACAGGTGAAACAACTATTCTGGACATCGAAAGATCCGTTGGCAAAGGACGTATAACTCCCGTTGCCATAATTGAACCTGTGGAAATCGAAGGTATCCTGAATCGCCGCGCGTCCCTTCATAATGCAGCGTTTATCAAAGAAAAGGACATCTGCATTGGTGATCGCATTAGCGTAGAGAGGTGTGGTTCAATAATTCCGGGCTTTTTAAAAACACTAAATAAGCCGGAGACACGAAGGACACCTGAAATGGGTGTTTGCCCAGCCTGTAACGCACCAACCATATTTGATGGTGTGAACGAGACCTGCAACAACGATCAGTGCAGTGGCACTCTGGCCTGTCAAATCTACGATAGCGTTGTCCGTATCGGAATTGAAACACTGGGAAAAACCACCGTTCAAAAATTGATCGAAACCCACGATATCAAAAACCTCTCTGATATTTTCTACATTACTGTGGAACAGGCTTCTGAACTGGAGGGATTTGCCGATATTTCAGCACAAAATCTTTTTACCGCTGTCCAGCAAGTAAAAAACAAGCCTATTAATGACTGGAGAATCCTGGCAAGCCTGAATATTAGCGGTATAGGCCGCAGAATGAGCCAAACCATTTTGAAAGACAGAACGCTCTCACAGCTCCGGCAAATGAGTACCAATGAATTGTTAGCCATTGATGATATTGGGGAGATCCGGGCTGCACTGATCCACCTCACCCTTCAGGAATATTCTGAGTACATTGACGAACTGATAGTACATTTTCCAAGCATAATAAACACTGTTGACCATCAAGATGTTGAGCTGCATGGAGTTGTTTGTTTCACTGGCAAAACCCCTGTGAAGTCGGAAACCCGTAACAAACATTGGAAGCCTTTTGCAGAGACGCATGGTTTTGAAGTGAGTAGCACCATCAAAAAGAACACTACAATCCTTGTGACCGGAGACCTGGGCAGCACATCTTCAAAAATGAAAAAAGCCGAAGCTAACAATACTCAGATCATGGATTATGAGGCATTTCGAGAAATGGTTCAGTAAACCATCACAGCTAAACAAGCGAAACACATAACCGCCTCCACGCAACCCCTAATCCCTGCTTTTAGCAGGGATTTTTAATTTAAAACACAGTGTTTTAGTGTTGATACAGACACTCCTATAATGTTATAATACATACATCACATGGGGAAATGTGACAAAGATTAAATAACAACAAATCAAAACGGAGAGGAACTACAATGCTGCAACACATAACGGCCGCAACCAGGCATATTTTACAAAACATAAAAGAGTCTCCGGCATCTTTTGAGAATGATTTCAAAATTGCTGGAAAAACAGCCATTGTCAGAAAGGTAGTTTCAGCCCCGCTACGCTTTGCAATTAAAAACAACCTCATCGCAGGAAATTGTCTGAATTTCGGAAAAGGGAAAGCTACCTGCGATACCGCTAAAATTGAAGAAATAGCCTCTTCATGCCACGAATTTGATTTTGTCCACGCTCCATATGTTCAGAACCTTGACCGTCAATATGACACTGTATACGCTGGCTACGTATTGAATGTATTGCCAAGCAAAACAAGAGAGCTAACGATCAAAATGATAGCTCAGGTAACTCGTGGCTATGCCATTATCGCAGTCCGTTCCACACGTGAATCTACAATGAAAAAGCTCATGAAGACGGCTAAACCCTTTGAGGACGGCCTTCGCACATCATCTGGTACCTTTCAGAAAGGGTACACGGCTCAGGTCTTAGCAGAAGAAATGAAAACGGTTTTCAGGGATGTGCAGATTTTCAAAACTCCATGTGGATTTGAGATGGTAAGGTGTAGTCACAAATGTGTAAATTGATCAATAAAGCTGAATATTTTGTGTCTATCAAAACGGTATCCGTTGGCAAGAAATTACCAATGGATACCTATGTCCATAAAGACGCTCTCCATTTACTGCCAGACAATCTACAGGATCTCATTAGCACTATTGACGGCCAACTCCTGGAGAACAAAGACTGGAATTTGGTTAAACTTTCACGGAAGAATTTCAAAATATCGTTTTTGAGCTACCCTAATTTTTTTGATTATGCCTATCCTGCTCTTTCAAAAAGCTATTCTGTCAACCTGGGGATAGCCGATTGCATGGTGCGTGATTACTCAAAATCTAACAATCCCCCTATCCTTCACAGGAAAGAAACATTTTTACCTCCTGACCACCCTTCCGTTGAATCATTCAAAGAAATAACTGCTGAAGGCAAGAAAATTGGTTTGTATGTGAATACTCGGACGATTGGGTTTAGGGCGAACTGAAATCAGTTGATTGCATCCAAGGGGTATCTGCTGAACAAAGCCGGTCGGTTACGCAAAATAGACATTTAACGCTAAATGTCTATTTTCAACTATCACTTACCATTTGAAGAATTGACACTTCGTACTCTGCTTCAGCTAATTTACTTTACGTGACAAGCTTGTCACAAATTCAGCTAATGACTCTGCCTGTTTTTTATTCAATCCTTCAAATTGCGCTGCAGTGTATTGGTTGTGTTCGATCATTGTCTTCTCCTGCGTTTGGCCTGATTGCCCTTTACTATAGAAGACATTAGTCATTATTTTCATCACCCAGGAGTGACAAAAGTTTTTGCACTCAAATAGATTTTACGTATCATTTCTAATCATTGAAACACAACTGCCTTTTGATTCTCAGTACATGATAGCTCACTGAGAATCCTCTTGGTTTGACAAAATTCACCGTACTATGGAAACTGTACCTTTGACAAAAAAAGGATAACTGGAGAAGAACAATCCTTTGAATGGTACAATTAAGATCTTGTATTTTTGATTTTTTTTGTTGCAAAATAATTATTTTATAATTCCCTGAGTGGGCAATAAACACAAAGGCACCTGATGAACATGGTCTAAAGTTGGTTAATCCTGATTAACTGTTTTTATTTATTAATTTGAAACCGGCCGAACAGTAACCGGTAACGCACCAACATCATCCACATTAACAGCAATCGGCGGCACCCATTTCAATAGAATTTCACGTTCTCCATCCCGTGGCCCGATCCAATAATGATGCCAATGTGCTTTTCGTATATGAGCCCTTGGCCGAACACGTCCAGATCCACCAATCTCTCCCGGCTGTCCGGTTTCTTTTGCAAGAAAAGCCCTTCGCAATGCACTACCAATTCGTGCCCCAACATTCCACACAGAATGATTATTGGGCGGGAAAAGCTTCATGCCTTTCTTGGTTTTTTTCGGTGCTGGCTTCGCAGGAGGCTTACTATCGCCAAAATCGGGTTTTTCTGAGCAGATATACAACAGAAGAGACAACAGCGGTTCCAATGAAGATACCATTTCATCCGATAATCCATCAGGCACTTGGGTCATCAAATGTGTTTTGCCAGACAATCCCATTTGACGTTGAGATTCAACAATCATGGCATCAACAGCCTCACCTAACGTGTCAACATTGAGATGCAATGGCTGGCCAATTAGATGAGGCCCAAGATCATCGTCAATGTCCAGCAAGAGACGCAATTCTGGCCTGCCAGTGTTGATATCAAATTCCAAATGCGCAAAAAAACCAAACAACTTTTGATCGCCTATTAACATATTTGGTGTTTCAATAAATACACACCATTCAGGGAGACGAAAGAGAACATCAACTGGTAATTTATCGATCTTTGTTTCAATGAGTTGCGAATAAAGTGCAGGATCAAACCGATAAAAAGATTGTGAAAAACGCCACGCTGATAATGCTGCAATCTTTGCCACATCAGGAACAAGTGCTGTTTCCAGCGTCTGGCCGCCAGAGACAACCGCATAGCTTGCAGCCATTGGTGCAAAACACCACTCCGGCCAGTCAGGTAGATCTTTACCCCGGGATGAGCGGAACATTTCGATTTGCTTCCATGCCTGCGGATAAAGAATAATGGCTGTTCTTAGATACTCTTGGGGGCGAAATATTTTTTGGTTTTCTTTCATTTGTTGATTCCCATACAATTAGATGACTCTGGCTAAACACAATCATTTCAACGACAATTACCTTATTTTTACAAAATATTCAGCCTTATCCCAGTCAACACCACCAAGATCATCAGCATTTCTTTGTAGAGCAATATTCCGTACTTCAAAATGTATTTGATACTCTCGGTCATCATCTTTTGAGTCGTAAACTGAAGATGCATAAGTGCTTGAAGCACTGCCAACGTTCATGAATTCTACGTTGGAATCATTTAATTTCCTGCGTACATGATCTGGCAAATCAAATGGGTGGAGACAATTGGTATAAGCTTGGAAAAAATTGAAGGTCAAGCAGTTGGAGAAACACTTGTTTTGTTGACTTCCTATGCATTAGTTTTGCAATTCAAAGAAATATTCAAAGATACTCTTCTCGCAGAACGAATGTTGTATCAAGACGGCCAGACACCATTTGCATCCTCATTTAATAAATTTCACGAGAATTCAGCTGCTGGTCAACGTCCGGTTTGGTTAAGCCTGGGGAACGCATGGACTAGCGTGAATTATTCAGGTCAATCACTTGAAATTCCTGCTGAGCAAGACAATATTTTGAGTGACCTGGTTATTCCCCGTGTACCGTTTTGCAAATTCTTGAGCATATAAATGTTAAAACAACAATGCTAATCAGCATGTTGTTGATTATTGTGATAATTTATAACTACACTGTTAAAAACCTTCATAATCTCCAGAACGGTTATACCGTCAATAATACAATAAACAGGATCATATGAATTGACAATGATACTTATCAAAAGTATAGAAACAGACATCATCTTTTTGTTTGTTTTTAATGTTTTATTTGTTTTATAAGTTTTGTAAAGGAATAAACATTGTTAAAACAGAATATTACATAATATACGGTAGTGTTATTGGGGCAAAAGGTAGTAGGATCAAGGCAAAAGGTAATATAATAAGGGCTAAAGGTATTAAGATTTGGGGATGCTCTTATTGGGTAAGTCTAATTCCGGCTTATTGCTGAAAGGTAGTAAAAATAGGGACAATAATAACGAAAGTACAGAAACAAACATCACTCTTTGTTTTAATGATTTATTTGTTTTATAAGTTTTGGATAGTTAAAAACCATGTTAAAACAGCCCATTACATAACGTAAGGTAGTGTTATTGGGGCAAAAAGTAGTAGGATTAGGGCATAAGGCAATATAATAAGGGCTAAAGGTAGTAATAACGGGGAATGAGGTTGTCTGAAAAAGAACCATAATATTCGCCTGATACCTGAAAGGTAGTAAGATTGGGGGAATTGCCCTGCCCTCCCTTTATTCATTGGCAGTAGAAAGGAGAGCTTCAGATCTGGTAACCCCAGAACTCGACCTATTGCCGAAAGGTAGTGATAATGGGGAGTGAGGCTGTCTGGAAAAGAACTGTAATATCTGTGTGATACCTGAAAGGTAGTAAGATTGGGGGAGTTGCCCTGCCCACCTTTTATTCATTGGCAGTAAAAAGGAACCCTTGATTTGGGTAACCCCAGCATTCGGCCTATAGCCGAAAGGTAGTAATAATGGGGAATGAGGATGTCTGGAAAAGAACTGTAATATCCGCCTGATACCTGAAAGGTAGTAAGTTTGGGGGAGTTGCCCTGCCCTCCCTTTATTCATTGGCAGTAGAAAGGAGAGCCCCTGATCTGGTAACCCCAGCATTCGGCCTATTGCCGAAAGGTAGTAATAATAGGGGATGAGGTTGTCTGAAAAAGAACCGTAATATTCGCCTGATACCCGAAAGGTAGTAAGTTTGGGGAAGTTGCCCTGTCCCCCCTTTATTCATTGGCAGTAGAAAGGAGAGCCCCTGATCTGGTAACCCCAGCATTCGGCCTATTGCCGAAAGGTAGTAATAATGGGGGCTGAGGTTGTCTGAAAAAGAACCGTAATATTCGCCTGATACCCGAAAGGTAGTAATATTGGGGGAAGTTGCCCTGTCCTCCCTTTATTCATTGGCAGTAGAAAGGAGAGCCCCTGATCTGGTAACCCCCGCATTCGGCCTATTGTCGAAAGGTAGTAATAATGGGGGATGAGGTTGTCTGGAAAAGAACTGTAATATCCGCCTGATGCCTGAAAGGTAGTAAGATTGGGGGGCTCCATTTAGCCATTGGCAGTAGAAAGGAGAGGCCCTGATTTGGTAATCCCAGGTTTCGGCCTCTTATCGAAAGGTAGTGATAATGGGGAGTATAATTATCTGAAAAAGATTTGTTATATTAACCTGATATATGAAAAGTAGTAAGGTTGTGGAAGTATCCCGCCCTCTCTTTATCCATTTGGCAGCAAAAAGAGAACCCAAAAGTTCATAACCCTTCCAAAACATTTCGCTCTGTAATGGTGAAAATACAAAGGTAGACGTGAAGCTCACGGGAGATGCTGTGAAAATTAAAAAGCATAAACAGGTTGACACGGTGCTGCTTTAGAGTTTAAGCTAAAAAAACACTCGTGAACAAACTTACCATATCAATCACTGGCGGGAAAAATTGCTAACATGGCTAAAAATGAAATAACCCCCCTCGAAAAAAATGAACGGTTTGTGATGAAAGCCAGTGCTGCCATCTACATACCTAATAAAGTGACCCTTTTACAACGACGTGCGTGGAATATACTTGTCGCAAATAGTTTTGATAATTTAATAACCCAGGAAGAACATGAGATTTCCCTCAAAGATCTATGTGCAGAAATAGCGTACAAATCTAAGGATATTGCTCGGGTTAAGCAAATGTTTCGGGACCTAAGAGGGTTTGAAGTTGAATGGGATATTTTAAATAAGGATAAGGAAAATGAATGGGGCGTGGCAGGGTTGCTTGCTGAAGCAAAAATAGTTAATGGAAGGTGTATATATTCTTTTAGCCCTAACTTACGCAGGAATCTCCATAATCCAAAAATGTACGCTCGGATAAGTTTAATGATACAAAACTTATTTACGAGTAAGCATTCACTCGCTTTGTACGAATTAGCTGTAGATTATTATGATGTAAAAAGAAAATGCGGTGAAACGCCATGGATAAAAATAGCTAAATTTCGACAATTGATGGGGTTGGATGAGACCGAATATAAATATTTTAAAAATTTATCACAATCGGTGATCAAGAAAGGAGTTAAGGAAGTTAACTCTAAAACCTCATATAGCATTCGGGTTGAGACGAGAAGACATGAGCGAAAAGTCACCGAGATCAAATTTCACATAACCCATAACGGGAAATCAATTAAACTAAAAAGGCCATTAAGTAGGCCTAAACAAATGCACATAGCAGCACCTTTATTGGAGCTGAATAATAGAGTCCTTTACGAACTACTAATAAATGAGTTTGAGATATCCGAAAAAAAAGCCATTGAAATACTCAAAAACACAGATGAGTTAATTGTCGAAAAATCATTGGATTATGTCCGGGAAAAAAGGAAGGAAGGGAAAATTGGTAAAACAATAGCAGGTTATACAATTACGGTGATAGAAAATGGTGGCCGGCAACTTGCTGATACAGCAAAAGAAAAAGAGAGACAGAAACAGCTGCATATCGAAGAACAACAAAAGTTAGCAATTGAACGAAAAAGAGAAAAAATCAAAGAAGAATTTGATGATCAAACTAAAGCTAGAATTTGGGAATTATATGAAAACTTACCTCTAAAACTCCAGGAAGGATTAAAGGCAAGCTGGCTAGAAATAGCAGAGGAATATGTTTCAAAAACGTACCAAAAAGAAGGGTTGAAAAGTATCTCTGTTAGACAGATATTTGGTAGTTATCTTAAAATCGAGTTACTTACAGAAGATGAACTTGATTTTGAAAAGTACTATCAAGATAACCTTGTAGGTTCAAAAATGGATACAGAAGCTGTGTAATCACCCCACCCGATCAAAGGCTCCATCTAGCAGCTCAAATGCATTTTGAACCTCAGTCTCAACCTTTTTGAGCTGCCCCTGTAAATCAATAATCAACTCAGCCCCTTTTTTGGCACTAACCGCCAGTTCGTCAATAGGAATTGCAGAATCATCAAGTTTCGACAAAATTTCATTCAACTGCTGAACCTTTTCAGTGTAACTTTTTTCATTATCGGTCATATTCTTTTCCTTTTAGATAACTTCTGAACTAATTTCCCCGTCTTTCAGCCTAGTCTTTAAAACACTGCCAGCCAAAAGGCCTTTGGCAGAACTAATCACCCTACCCTGCTCGTCATAAACAATAGCAAATCCCCGGTCAACGATAGTTGCAGGATCTGCAGAGTGAAGCACCCGTCCCTTCCCTATCAATTTTTCTGATTCACCGGAAATAACTTTGAGAAACCGATTTACTTGAAGGCGCTCACGATAATTTTTGATTTCCAGGAAACTGGATTGAATGACTGATTTACTGGCAGCAGTGAGATGAATTCTTGATTCTTTGAGATAACCCCTTTCATCAGTGATTCTACCTGTTATTTTATGGGATAGTTCCAGGCCCTGGTGCTGCAGTTTATAAATTATTTTTTCAATATATTGCCTGGTGTTGCGTTCCAGCATGAGACAGCGGTCTGTTTGCCACTGTTTTTCTTGATCAACATGAACAGGCCAGGAAGATTTTAAAAAGTTCTGGGCACCTTCCAGGTATTTTTCAACCTCAACGTATCGAGCGATAATGGATTCTGCAATGGCAGTGGGAGTTTTGAAAGCTGTATTGCTGATGTGATCCAGAACACTCGTGTCTATCTCATGGCCAATGCCGGTCCACACAGGATAATGGTAGCCAGCGATCATTTTGGCAATCCGTTCACTGTCCAGGGCAGAAAGATCTATGCGAGATCCGCCACCCCTGCACAGAATCACCAAATCGAGATCCGGTGTTATCTTGTTAAGGGCAAGCATTGCTTTCAAGACGCTATTTTCAGTATTTTGCCCCTGCATAATTGCATCAGCAAAAATTATCTGAAATCCAAAACGAGATTTGAGGAGCGTTTCGCAGAAGTCCGAGTAAGCCGCTGAGTTATGCGCTGTAATGAGTCCAATACGAAATGGAAGCTGTGGCACTAACTTTGCTTTATTTGGCTTGTCAAGGCCCAAATTTAGCAATTCAGATATGAGTTTTTGCTTTTTTAGCTCTAATTCACCTAACGCAACTGCGGGATCTGCATCGATTGCTTCCAGGGAAAGACCAAATTGATCATGGAATCTCAACTGGCATAATAGGCCCACCAAGGTACCATCCTGGAAAGCGTTATGTAATTGATGGGCTTTGAATTTGGTTTTGATCTTTTGGAAATTATGTTGCCAGATACTACAGCTGATCTGGGCTGCAATTTTACCCCCATCCCCTGTTTCGACCAAATTGCAATAAAAGTGCCCTCCCCTTTCCCGGGTTGAACTCAATTCTGCTTTTACCCAGAATTGTTTTTGCATTGCTGGGGCAAGGATGTCTCTTACGCGCTTGGTTATGGTTGAGACAGTGAAGTAATTAATGGAATCTTTATTCATAAGGAAAAACAGGTAAATAATAAGGTGAAAGATACTAACAATACATACAGTTAAAGTAATTCATATCTGCTTATCTATACGAACAGTCCAAATAGTACTGTCTATACAAATAATATGAATAAAACTAAACATACAAATCATTAAGTAGATTCGTATTATTTGTATAGATCTACTATTTGCATCCTCTTTTTGTTCTTACTATTTTATTTATTGCCGCCTTAAAGTCAGTTTCATTCATGTCTTTAAGTGCTCTTAAGCCGGCTCGTATCATCTCAGACTTGTTGCGGTCGATACCTTTCTTCATGGCCCTGAGCCGTAATTTTTCAATTTGCTCGAATTCTGGCTGGGGCAAAGTATAAGTGTCACGGACGGTTTTAATTCTTTTTTTGACCTGTTCGACGATTTTTTTGCTTTTTTGAGTCTCTGTTTCAGCCTGATCCCCAAAATTTTCAACATCCTCATCAGATAATAAAGTTTTACCTCTCTTCTCTTTGGCCTTAGCTAAAGACATTCCTGTTGGTTTATTTGTCATTATTATAAATCTCCTTCGCAAGGGATTTGATTTCTCGCCTGGCTTTTTTGTTGGCCATTTCAATTACACCAGTTCCCAAAGGATCGACATCAGCGTATATTTTTCTGCTGACAATGACACTCTTCAACAAATGGAATAGTGGTAATTCCTTCATGAGTTCTTTTATTTCGGAAACATCCTTTACCTTTGGGTTTGGAGAAGCTTGAGTGATCAGGACGCATGCTTTAATATCCTCATTCATTTCTTGTGCGCGATCGACTAACTCAGAAACCAATATTAAGGTTTCTACATCTTTTTGAGAAGGACGCACTGGGGATATAAGCATATCAGCGGCCAGAAGAGCTGTGCGAAATTCTTTAGAATCCTGACCTCCTGTGTCAACTATTACCTCGTCATATTTGCTACTAAGTTCTTTTAATGTTTTGTAGATATTCCCTGATTTTTCGATGCAAGTGATTTGAGGATGATCCGTTTCCTCTCTTCGACTTGCCCAGTTTGTTGATGAGCCCTGTGTAGGATTTCCTTCAACAAGCAAGACGTCCTTCCCTTTATGGGCAAGCCATGCAGCCAGATTTGTTGCTATTGTGGTTTTCCCTGTGCCACCCTTTTGACCGCCTACAAGTACTATCATGTTACTCTCCCTGGTTGGTTAGTATAATGTGAACAAGGTTAATGATACAAATAATAATAATAATACAAACGATACGCTTGGAGTGTATCGTTTGTAAGGTTATAATAATACAATTAATTTGTAATATTCGCAACTATTCTGCTCTCTGAGGTATACAAAGAAGTGATTGATTTGGTGGATCCTCTAATAGTGTGTCACTATTGAGGGAGGTTGATGAGAACATTTTGGGTAGTATATATATAGGAATAATACAAATAAGGCTAATGATAAGAATGAGACATAATATATGAATAGTTTGTCAAAAATATTCCTTTGTTGTCATCAAAAAATCGCATCATTGTTGTGCGGAAGGATCTGCTGATACAAAATATGAGTCGATCGTCAGAAGGGTGCCAGCCTTAAAGTAACATCCCCCATAAATAAATCTATCCTGGATAAAGGTGATGTTAATTCAGAGGAAAGCTTTAATCCGAAAAATTTTGGAATGGTTATAAGGTAATCACAGTTCCGTCACAATATATTTCTCAAAATGTCTAACCCTTGATTGTGTCCATCTGGACAAGAGAAATTCACAATAAGAGTTGGTTCGCATAAGGTGCTGCTTGAAAGAAAATCCCGACTACATAGGCGGTAATAAATACCTTGATAGAAGTGAATATTTGTGACATTCGCAGCGTAAGTATTCTTTGATTACTTTCATTCGGTCGAGTGAGGTAGCTAATCGAAACCTCTTAGCTTAATGGTAGCATAGTTGGTGGGCGAGAAATACATATAATACATAATAGACAAACTATATGAACAGGGCGAATGGTGAGTATAAGACAAATCATACAAACTATATGTATGGTTTGTGGTTGTACATTGAAGTTGCTGGTGTGGAAATTTTTAAAATATGTGTATTATATGAATACTACGTATAATTAAGTGGCTGTATATTGGTGTATGTATATGGCTTGAGTAATCGATATTGTAATTAAATTGACAAGTAAATACCCAAACGAAGAAGATGGGAAATGTGGAATTAGTGATAAAAAATAGAATTAAAAAGAAGCCTAAAAGATGAGAAATATAGAAATTAATATTGAATAATAAAATCAATCAAGTCTGACTTTGTTGAAGATGATGCGGGTTTTCACTATCTACCCAAAAACCTAATCAAGAGCAAAAAGTAAAAATGACTCAACGATGATACGAGGATTACCCTGTTACAAGTTGACGCCCAGTGTGCGATAATGTTATCATTGTTCTTAACAACAAACATTATCCTAAAAAAAGGAGAGAAGCGACATGGTAGGCAAAAAACAAGGTTTTTCAAACATGGTTTCCTTTATGAACAGCATTATTAGTATAATATTTGGAATTTTCCTGCTGTTGGCTGCAGGAGCTCTCCATGGCACGCAAATGTCGTTAGAAAGTCGAATTGAATCATTGGTAATAGCAGTGACCATTTGTGGGGTAATATGTATGCTAACGGGCTTGCATGAGGCTGTGCTAAGCTGGAAACAAAAAAAAATAAATATGAATATTACGGGAGGATCAATAATCTATCCGTATTTCAGAAACAGTATCAAATAGTGGGGTAGGGTGGGTTTGCCGCTCACCCCATTTCCAGTTCTTCCATTTTGCGATATAAGGTTGACCGATGAACTTTTAGCATTTTAGCGGCCTTAGATCGGTTCCCATTGCATTCCTGCAGAACTTTTTCAATCGTAGGTCGATCAAGCTCAAGTTTTGAGGCAGGTTTTGGTTCTGGTTCAGAAATAGTGGCAGGTTGAGTTTGGTGGAACAATTTCTGTATTGACTCAGGAAAATGTCTCTTTTCGATAATATTGCCTTTGCAAAGAGCGGAAATGTATTGAGCAACATTTTGAATTTCACGGACATTGCCAGGCCACATATATTCGCCAAGAAAACGTTTAGAATCTTCATTGAAATTTTTTGAGCCGGCATCGTATCTTTGTAAAAAATATCGAATTAAAAGCGGGATATCTATGCGACGATTGCGTATCGGTGGGATATTGATAGGAATTACGCAAAGCCTGTAATAAAGATCTTCTCGAAATGTTTTCTTTATTATTTCGTCAGGCAAATGCTTATTGGTTGCACAAATAATTCTGACATCAACCTTAATTGTCTCTCCAGATCCAATTCGCAAGAATGAACCATCCTGCAGTACTCTAAGCAACTTTGATTGAACGGCGAGACTTGCTTCTCCAATCTCATCCAAAAACAGCGTCCCACCATCGCAAAACTCGAAAAGTCCCTTTTTGTCGGTATCAGCTCCAGTGAATGCCCCTTTTTTATAACCGAATAATTCACCCTCTAATAATTCGCTAGGAAGGGCTGCACAATTAATGGCAAGATATCTCTCGCCACTCCTGGAGCTGTAATCATGGACTGCTTTGGCAACTATTTCCTTACCAGTACCAGATTCACCTCCTATACAAACTGAAGCATTTGTATGGGAGATATTCCTGATAACTTTGCAGATTTCGAGCATTTTTCGGTCTTTGCATATGATTTCTGGTATTGCAACATCCGTCACATATTCATTGGCTGGAAAGTCAATGTGCTCTTTAGAATCATCCAAAGATTGGGAAGAGGGGATAATCTTGTCTCCGGATAGTACATAGGATTTAGTCTCTTCAATTCTAACGGTGAAAATTGATATGTTACACGTCAAATCATTTCCAAATACTTCTCGGGTTATTTGCATGTTAAAATCGATGTTTTGTTCGACCTGTTGCAATACTTCGTGCAACCGTTTTCTTGGTACTCCAATGATATTATGTACATCGTTTAAATTCATTCCAAGAACATCTTTCTCAGATATTCCAAAAAAGTTCTTGGCTGCAACATTGTAGTGAGTGACTATGAGTTCATCGGAAATAACGACGATAGGTACCTTGGTGGCCTTGTTAATGACTGTATGTAAGACTGTTTTAGACCTGATGATTTGTTCAGACAGTAAGTTTAGTCTGATGATGTTATTATCCTTGGCCTTAACTACTTTGGCGAGATAGTCTTCTTTGATGAGGGAGCGAAATGCAGTTATGATATTAGTTGTCAGAATATCTTTTATAAGATGCGGTTTGATAATAAAACCGTCGATGTCAAACTCTTTGGTAATATAACTTGGTGAAAAATTAGAAAGATTGCCAGTAATAATTAAGATTCTGGTTTGGTGATTGTTGAGATTATTACGGAGAAATCGTACAAGAGCTAATCCACTATCAGATTGTTCAAGTGAAATATCAATGATTGCAAGATGGATTTCTTTTTCAGAAAGAATCTTTTTGGCAGAAATACTATCTGTTGCGGTGGATATTGTAAGTCGTCGGTCAAAAACAACCAAATCCTTAATAAGATCTGAGATGGTTGCAAGAACACTGGGTTCATCGTCAACTATTAGTAGGTTCCAGGGCTTTTCAGAATTCATTCGTCAAAATATGAGGTTAATTGTTCAAATTCAGATCGGGCTTCCTCGAGAGAAAAAACAATACTGTTTATCCAATCAACGGGAACCAGGATGCTTGCCGTTTTGGAACATTGGGATAATACATGACGTTGCAGAGTTTTGCAAAGCACCTGTGATTTTATCTCAATAAAAAGCTCTTGCAGTCCAACATCCAGAAAAATGACATTTGCCAATGTACTAAATAGCGAAACATCGATGTTTCCCTGGGTTATTTCCGTGCGCAGAAGCTTAATGACATGTAACGGGGTGATCGTGTTTGTTTGTTCATAGCATTGTTGAATGGAGTGATAAAGCACCTGGTGATCTTTTCGAGTAAAATCCTCTGGTGTTAATAATTTCAGCATCTGTTTAAGATTCAATGGTAATTTACCAAACAATAAAGTACCAAAAAGTGTTTCTTCGACAAAAAAACTTATTTCAGTATGTGTAGAAGAAACACTTTCTGGTACCAATTGTTCGGGGTGATCTTGTTTCTTCTGACGGATCTCCATCAGGTGATTGCAGCTGGACACATTTGCTTTGCAAAACCATTTACAAGTTTACAAGCAGCTTTTTTGCCGTGTTTATGCTCCAGTTGTACAACAATGGCCAGCATCAATCCGAGCACAGATTTCTCCGGATCCAGTCCTTCTTCTTTTGCTTCTTTCATATAATTTGCAAGATGATTGTCTGCGAGTTGTTTGAAATTGTCTGCCATGGGGGGCTCCTTTGGGATTATTTTAAGATTTTTACAACGTCATTATAAATGATAGTATAGAAAATAACGGCAAGTATCATTTGTCCAGTGACGTTTCCGATAAAGCGAATATTTTTGTGAATAGGTTTGCCACGTCTCAGTATTTCAACAAAATACCCGGCAAGGTGGCCACCATCAAGCATGGGTATTGGAAGTAGGTTGATTAATCCAAGGTTTACGCTGAGCAGTGCTGATAAGTATAAGAGGTGAGACCAACCTAGTTGATAATTGTGACTGGTTATTTGGGCTATAGCAACTGGTCCGCCGACTTCTTGAATTGATGTCTTGCCGAATAATAATGAATGCATTCCTTCAAGAATATTTATCCCTAATTTCATTATAGTTCTGCCTGCTTCTACTATAGCTTCGGTGGTGTTTTTTACTGGCTTAAAGCTTCTAAAGGTTGTTTTAATGACGCCTATTTTATATTTTTTTGTAAATTGACCGGTAGCTTCATCCAGAAGTATCTCAGGAACAACATGCATGGTACGAGGAGATCCTTGTCTTTCAATCATAAATGACATTTCCTCTCCCTGAGATTTGCCAATGATACTACTCATGTCGCTCCAGCTTTCTACGTGCTGATCATCTATCTCGACAACCAGGTCGCCTATTTGAAAGCCAGCACGCGAAGCTGGACCATGGGTCACAACTTTGTCAAAAGTTGCTGACTGATCGGAAAAAGGAATGCCGACAACGAAAAATACTGACAGTAAAAACAAAAAAGCAAGAATGAAATTTGCTGTTGGCCCAGCTGCTATAATGATAGCCCGAACCCAGATAGGTTTATTGCAAAACGCATAATCAATTTGTTCGGCGTCAATTTCTTTACAACTTTGTTCTCCCAAAAGATTCACATAACCACCGATTGGAAGGATATTAAGAGAGTATCGTGTACCTTTGAAAGTATAACCCACGATTTCTTTACCAAATCCTACTGCAAATTTTAAAACACGTACTTTGAGCGACTGGGCAGCGAAAAAATGTCCAAGTTCGTGAGCTATGATTAAAACGATAAGTACGAGTGTAAAAACTATAATTGTATTGATCATATTTTCGAAGATTAGTTATTTGACTATTGACGCTTCAAATAATTTGAGGTTTATAAAAGGAATAACGTCTCCCTATGTTGAGGTATTTGTATCTTTATATATGGTGTATGTTTGTTGTTAGCGCCCTTGGGGTTGTCCCAAGGGCGCGATTTTTATCCCTTCTTTTCCTCACTTTCCTGTGAGTTTAGTTTTTCCTTAAGGCTGGCAAGTAGTTCGTTTTTTGGGTCGATTTCTTCCAAAGAGGCAATGCGTTGTTTGGCCTTTTTATAATCTCCCTGCAGGAGATAATTTGTGCATAGTTTAATATGTAATTCTGGATCGTTGGGAACAAACTGCAGGAGGTTATTGAAGATCATGATGGACTTGTCTATTTGATTGTTGGCAGAGGCGATATCTCCCATAATCATACCTGACTCGTAAATCACATAAATAAAATGATTTTTCTTTTCACCAACCAGTTGCATTGCTTTACCAATAAGTTTTTGAGCTTCAGTATATTCTCCTTCCTCAACTTTACGTTTTGCAGCATAGGTAAGAAACCCGGGATCATTGGGGCGGTATGAAAGTGCTTGTTGAACAAGTGAGTTAATATCATCAAGCCCGCCTTCTCCTGTTTTGTCGAGTACATAAGCAAGCCCCATATACACTTCCCCCCAGCGGTCATTTTCTTGAAGCAATTCAAGAAAAATCGCTTTACCTTCTTCGTATTGTTTTTCATACAAATGAAAGGTGGCTTTAGAGAGTCTGGCAAGAGGATTCTTTTCGTCAAGTTTCAAAGTTTCTTCCATATACTGTTTCGAAGGGGCAAGCTGCCCCATCTTCATATAAGCATATGAAAGACTACCATTGATAATGATTTGTTGTTCATCAGTGGTCACCTGGTGCTTAGCAAAATGGAGTATTTGTGTTGCTTTATAGTAATTATTGGAGCGCAGAAATAAATTTGCTAAATCCATATAGGAAAATATTTTTTTTGGTTCCTCTTTAATTAATATGCGCAGCTGAAGCTCGGCCCCAATTGAATCGCCGAGTATCTCCTTGTTAAGGGCGTACATTCGTTTCAAATCATCCCGCTCTGGTTGTAACTCAATAATCCCCTCAAGCATGTTTTGTGCGTCTGCTATCTGTTGTTTCGATCGAAAGAAATTCATCAGAGTAATTCGCGGTTTCACATCTTGAGGGTTTAGGTCGATTATTTTGCGTAACTCCACAACTGCAGCCGTCTCACGCCCCATGTCCATAAGGGTTTTCGCTTTCAGCGTCATATATTGAATGGGGTGTTGGCCAAACATAATAGCGTTGTCCAGATGGGTTAAGGCATCCTCCAGAAACTTGGAAGATATCGAAAGTTGCGCTTTTAAAAATAAGACTTCAGAATTCACAGGATCTATTGCGAATGCTCTTTCAGCGTATTGACCGGCCTCGGGCAACTGCTCCATGAAAATAGATGCATAACCAGCGTGGACAAGCATAAGAACATTCTCAGGTTGCTGTTCTACAGCCCTTTGAAACATCTCTGAGGCTTCTTTAAGCTTTTGTTGCCTTTCAAAAATCCTACCTTGCAAAAAGAGGTTTTCACCATCATTGGGCGTTAAGTCCAGCTGGGCCGAAACGAGTTTCGATGCTGTTTTGATATCTCCCTGATCAAAATAATCTGCAGCAGTATTGGATGTACTTTTTTCACCTTCGTTAATGCCTGTTTGAGACGAATTGATCTTTGCGTGTTGAAGAGTGAGAGATCTCAATTGTGGATAAAATAAACCACATGCAATCAATAAAAAAACACAGGATAGGCATAATCCTTTCCAGGTAATTATTTTGAAAAGTTTCATTTTAGCTTGGCTCCGTTATAGTATATAGCTTTTCATAAACTTGATAAATGGATATAATAAGCAAATAAATCTCAAAAACATAAAAACTTCCATAATTATGTTTATCACAGAGGACAAAAAAATGGATTTTCCTGGATTTGATAAAAAAGATGTTTCTTGCTGTTTTCCAAATAATGCAGTTTCTGGACGAACCGTTGATGGCGTATATAAGAAAAAGTTAGCAGACGGAAGGGAAGTGCTTGAGATGTATTTCTCAGATGGCTCTGTCGTGTCAATCATGGCCACGGGCAATACGTTAGAGGTAGCCGGAGAATTTCTTAATGACAAGAAAGTTCTGCGTGCTGGCTATAGTGAGTCGTTTTTCAAGGTGACAGGATAAGCTGATGGAAGATTTTGTGAGACAATTGAAGGAACGTGTCATCCTCTCTGAAATCATAGGCAGAGATGTAACTTTGACACAAAAAGGAACAAACATCATGGGTTTATGTCCTTTTCACGATGAAAAAACAGCTTCATTTAAAGTCACCAATGATAAAGGTTTTTACCATTGTTTTGGTTGTGGAGAAAATGGTGATGCTATCACCTATCTGCAGAAAACTAGGCAATTAGAATTTATGGAAGCAATTACGGAACTCGCCAATGGGGTAGGGATGACAGTACCCAGCAGGTCGAAATCCACTAAAAAACGAAACTCACCGATTTACGGAGTAATGGAAAAAGCAGCATCTGTTTACCATGAATGTCTAACAACCCTACCTGAAGGAGAAGAGGGGAGGAGGTACCTTGAAAAACGAGGCATTCCAAAAGAAATTGTGGAAAAGTACAAAATAGGAATGGCTCCAGATCCTCAAAAATATGGTTGGCAATATTTGCTAAATAAACTGACTCCGGCAGAAAAGAAGGCTGCAAAAAATGCAGGCTTATTTGCAGAAAAAAAATCTCACCAATATGATCGGTTCCGAAATAGAATTATGATGCCAGTGTTTAATTCTACAGGACAAATTGTTGCCTTTACCGGCAGGACACTGGATGACGATCAGGCGAAGTACATAAATTCGCCTGAAACAGAAATCTTTAAAAAATCTCACATCCTTCTTGGTTTATTTCAAAACAAATCGGCCATCCGGTTAAACAAACAGGCTCTTTTGGTCGAGGGAGCGTTTGATTTTCTTAGCCTGGTAAAACATGGTGTTGATACAGCAACGGCATCGATGGGTACAGCTCTAACCATTGACCAGCTTACTATTTTGACAAGCATGGGGACAGATCTGGATATCTATTTGCTTTTCGATGGCGATATTGCAGGTCTAAGAGCTATGTACCGTGCAGCCCCAATGTTTCTAAAGCTAAATATTCGGTGTCATGTGGGTAAATTACCCGAAAAACATGATCCAGACACATATATTACGAAATATGGTCGGGAAAAGTTTGATGAGCTGGTGTATTCAGGAGCGCCACTTATTGAATTTTTGGCTGAGGAATTACTAAAGATAAACAAGGGAGCCATTGGGAAAAAATTTGTGGATGAAATGCATAAACTATTAAAAAATTGTCCAACAAAGTTGTTGAAGCAACGATTGCTCCAGGGCGTCGCTGTTCGACTAAATGTAGATATTGGGCTGTTGCTTCAGGATGCAAGTCTGGAAGTCGGAGAAATGCACCTGGAACCTGAACCCCCAAAAGCATTGCAAACTCAATTTTCCAGACGAATCATAGCTTTTCTTTTGCATAACCCTGACAAATACGATTGGTTGTCAAAGTGCTCTTTCCAGAAGTTTTGCTCTGATTCCTTCAGTCGTTGTGTCTGTCAGGTGTTTGAGGATAATTCAACAGAGAACTCGGATATCATAGAGATGTTTAGAGGAACAAAATGGGTAAACGAAATTGATAGAATTTTGAATCCTTCAAGCATTGAGAGTCGGATATTGGCTTTATCAAATCCACACTCTGAAATGGAAGCGTTTAGTCGTTGGGTTCAACAACAAGCTGCAAATACGGAAATGGCACAGTACAAAAGTTCAATTATCACACCTTTACTGCAAGGTGATTTACCCCCAAAAGATGTGTTGTAGCCTACCTGTCATTATTCCCCATGCACCATCACCTTTGTACAGGCAAATAAAAACAAGCAGTGCAAACACGAGAATCGCCAAATAACAAAGAGTATTGTATATAACCTGCAACAGTGAATTAATCCAATTTCCACTTTTTTCATACTTATCCCGAAGTAAAGATGGAATATTTAAAATTGTGTTAATGATAGAAAATAACATCAATCCAATCACAACAACTGAAATTCCTATAGTTAGTCCATTCATGCGTAACCTCTAAAAAGCAGTACAGTATCCTTAATAGGGAATACCATTTAAAAGACTAAAACACCAAAACATAATAAAAGTAGGATTATTATTATTATTGACACTTTTGCAGGGTTTGTATAAAATTACTGATAACAACAAACATAAAAAACCAAAAACTTTGGGGAGATGAGATGATTAATAAAGTTATTTTAGTGGGAAATTTAGGGCAAGACCCAGAATTGAAATATACTTAGGCTGGTACTGCCGTCGCAACGTTAAGCGTTGCTACAAGCCGGACTTGGAAAGACAAAGATAACAATAGGCAGGAAGAGACGGAGTGGCACCGGGTAATAGTTTGGGTACAAACAGCCGAATTTTGTGGAAATTATCTGTCTAAAGGAAATAAGGTCTATGTGGAAGGTCGTCTGCAAACTCGCAAATGGCAGGATCAAAATGGTAACGATAGGTACACCACTGAAATCGTGGCAAACGAATTGAAATCTCTTACACCGAAAGGAGAAGGAGAAGGTGTTGGTAGTTCAAGTTCATCACACGACGATCCCGAAAACTCCTCTAATGTAGGAAATGGATCGTCATCAATGCCTCTTGAAAATAAAGATGTCCCATTCTGATAAAACTAAACAATAACAGTCACTAGTAGACGTTCTGGGGCATACCAAGAGATTGGTTATGCCCCTTTCTTGCCTTTACGGTTTAGGTGTTTTTTTATGGGTCGAAATAGAATAAAAAAGTCAGAAAAAGCGGTAAAGGTTTCTATAACTATTCAACCGACGACTTATAAAAGTTTAATGGAAAAAGTTGTTGGCGGTAAAAAACTATCCCGTGCCATCAACGATACGCTTGTGTGGTATGTTGAGATTATGGGTATTATAAGTAGTAAACAGCAACAAATTTTAACACCTGGCGAGATGGAAACCCTTGAAACAATATTCCCAAGAGTTAGAACTGGGCCAGGGCAATTAGTAAGTTTTAAGAAAAAAATCAGCTCTTTCTTTGGTGATTCACTAACAGAAATAGAACGAAGCACAATTGAGGAAAGGTTCGATGTCCCAGTCCATTTATTAAACGAAAAATTATCAACCTTATCTGACTTTGAATTGGTATGGCTTTATGTGCAATTAGAGTATCTTAGCGAAAAGACAAAACAAAAAAAGAAAAATGAAAGCATCAGTAGTGAAAGAGGAGAAACATAACATGTTTTATTGTCCAGGAATCATCGCAGCCTCTGACCAACTTTATCAGGAGCGGGAAGGAGACACAGAAATCCCTCAGTATTCCCACCCTGAATTTAAGACTGTTCAGGTTATTCACTGCATGGACTTCCAGCACAATGTGCTCCATATGGAAAAGATGTGCTATGACAAGGAGGTGCCAACGGGAATATTTATCAAAGCGCGCAACTTAAACCGTCAGGCTGGAAATGTGCGACGATTTGCGACTTGGTTTGAAGCCGCATGCGATGTGAGGCATTTCTGCCGGCGAATAGCAGCTCTGTCCGTTCCAATAAAATCTCCCGGTGCACTTGTTCCCGGCACCCCTACGATGGCACGCCTTCTAGCCATATACCAGAGCTGGCCCTTTGAAATAGAAGAGCCATTTTCTCAGATGGAGAGTCTTTATAAAAAGAAGTATGGAGATAAGTTTGATCGCAGTAAAATGTTTGTTCTTCAGGCTACGGATGACCTTGAGTTTTTGTACCGTGCAACTATTCCTGGACATACCATGGATATATTTTATGCAGGAACGGAACTTGAGGGCCGAAGCAGAAAATTAGCTACCACCAAACTCATATGGGAAGAATATCATTTTGAAACACCTGTTACAGAGGTAGAGGAATCTGAGTATACTCATTTACTTATTGAAGATGCCATGAAATATCGGGAACTTTGTTCTGCAAAGAAGGTATCCGCATGACCCAGAAACCTGGATTTTTCAAAGTTGGAGATCGATGTCGAACAGGTGCCTATGGTTGGTTTGACAATAGACTGTATTGTTGGCGACTTAACTGGCATGTCCCTGTTTGGAAAAGCACGATTGAAATTGATAATGATTTTGTAACAGCATTCAGAGAAGGGATAAAGGAGTACAGTTTTGTGGAGGTGTCTGGATTGGTACCTTTACCAATGTTTACTTTCCGTTTTGAAGAGCCAATTGGTTTTTGGCATGCCATAGTGAACGGGCAAATCATTCACCCGGAACATTATTATGAGGTTTTGAAAGGGAACCGAGCAACAATACAACTACTCTTAGTCAATAATAATAAAGTGATCGACACTCTACCTATTGAGGTGGGGGGGATGATAATGGGTAAATTTTATAAATCGTTGTCTGAGCAGATCCACCCACCGTATCAACAGCGTGATTTTAATGGAGCAGTAACATTGTTTAACCAGGAGCAGAAACTCAATCAGATTTTTATGAGCGGCCAAAGGGGTCGCATTTAGAGAGAGCAATATGTTATTTAATCAGCCAACACTCACAGTTCATGCCATGGGGCGCTTGAAGAATATTCCGGATTTGTTAAGTGCAGACGTAATGTCTTTTTTTACCGGGCCAATCCTTTGTACGAAGAAGCGGTGAAGCGAAATCGCAGAACAGCTGGAATTCCTAAAGAGCAGAAGTATTTCCATATTGAGGGTGACGAACTCCTTTTTCCAAGGGGTGCAATCCGACCGGTGGTAGGATTGTGTGCAAAGCATGGCGTTAAACTGCAGGTCACTGATAATCGTTCAGAGGGCGTGCTAAAACTTTTAGGGATTGAATTTATTGGTACGCTTCGTGACTATCAGGAGGCGGCTGTCAAAGATGTCTTACAGCGTGAATTTGGAGTTTTGGTACTTTCCACCGGAGGCGGCAAGACAATTACTGCCATATATTTAATGTGCCAACATGCTGTATCTACGATAATATCAGTTCCTAATGTTGAGCTTGCTCACCAGTGGCTACGTTCCATAAAACAGTTTACAAATTTAACATCTGTTGGGCTACTTGGCGATGGAGTGGTTGATATACAGCCGGTAACAGTCGCTATTATCAACTCTTTGTCTGACCACTCTGAGATGCTTGCTGATAAGTTTAGATATGTAATATTTGACAAGGGACACCGCTGCGGATCTGAGATGTACATTAATGGTCCTCTGACATTATTACCAACAAAATACCAGACTGGTCTCTCCGCAACATTCTACAGGCGAGATGGAAGAAACGATGTACTGGAATGGTTTTTAGGCAGCATTGTGCATGAGGGCGATAAAGATGAGCTTCGTGATAAAGGTGCTGTGTTACGGCCTGATGTCTGTCAAATACCGACTAATTTCTTTTATAATAATCCTGCTGGTGAATATCAGAGGATGATTAGTGCTATGGTGGAGGATGGCAATCGTAACGAACTAATTGCAAATGAAGTCATTCAGGATGTCCAGTATAGAAAAAATGGGGGAATAACACTAGTTGTTTCAGATCGCAAAAAACATTTGGAAAATATACTGGAGATTGTAAAAAAACATATTCCTGAGTCTTGGGTGTTTCTGTTGACAGGATCAACTAAAAGGAAAGAGAGAAGAGAGATAGTTGAAAAACTTAATGGTTACGGTAGTTTCGTGTTGTTTTCGACGGTTGCTTTGATTTCGGAAGGATTTGATTTAAGACAAATAATTTCCGCCCATTTGGCAACGCCTTTGACATTCAAATTACGTATTGTTCAAATAATTGGAAGAGTTTTGAGGCCAGAGTCTGGGAAACGGCCTGTCGTAATTGATTATGTTGATTCAAAGGTGTGATTGCTTGAACATCGGGCATCGCAACGTTTGGAAACAATTGTTTCGGAAACTGATGCAACAGTGATCGATGTCCCCCCATGGGTAAACAGCTCTTTGCCAGAGTCTATTACCCCTCAAAAGCGACAGGTGAAAGAGCAAAACAGAAAACCACTTGAAGAAAAAATACAAATTGGCAAACAATTAAGCTTAGGGAGATGGAAAAAAATAATCATCCAAAATAGCCAGGAGAAATATTCAGAAACCATTTCTCTAATGATGGCATACGTACAACAAACTCGTTATATTTCTCCATGGACTCTTTACATACTGTAACAC
>Ga0208902_1000110_pt1 | contig 49237 bp, 51 predicted proteins | sample AntAceMetag02UKH_FD_184767 | JGI IMG/M metagenome (GOLD analysis project Ga0208902, IMG submission 184767) | Saline lake microbial communities from Ace Lake, Antarctica - Antarctic Ace Lake Metagenome 02UKH (SPAdes) (version 2) | ecosystem: Environmental > Aquatic > Non-marine Saline and...
AAAAAGAACGCATTGGTAGAATTCTTAAGATGCATGCTAATCAAAGAGAAGCAAGAGATGCTGCCTATGCCGGTGATATTGTAGCTATTGTTGGGCTTGATCATACTGTTACAGGCGATACGATGACTAGTGAAGATGACCCGGTTTTATTAGAGGCAATTGAGTTTCCTGCTCCGGTAATCTCAATCAGTATTACTCCTTCTACTCACGCTGACCAGAATAAACTGGGGAAGGCTTTAGTGCGTCTTGCAGAAGAAGATCCTACTTTTACCTTACATACAGACGAAGAGACAAAAGAGACAATACTTTCTGGTATGGGAGAGTTGCACTTAGAGATTATTGTAGATAGGCTTAAACGTGAGTTTAATGTTGATGCTGTTGTTGGTAGGCCCAAGGTTGCCTATAGAGAGACAATACTTAGTACTAAGGAAGAGGAATTTAAATATGTTAAACAATCCGGTGGGCATGGCCAGTACGGTCATGTTGTGCTAAAGATATCTCCGGCAAAACCAAGCGAGGGTTTTGAGTTTATAAATAGTATAACTGGTGGAAGGATTCCTAGAGAATATATTCCTTCAGTAGAAAAGGGTGTTATTGATGCAATGCAAAGAGGAGTATATGCTGGTTATCCAGTAGTTGATGTTAAGGTAGAGTTATTGGATGGTTCATATCATGCGGTTGATTCTAGTGAGATTGCATTTAGAATGGCTGCCAGAGGTTGTTTTAAACAGGCATTTATGAAAAGCAGTCCGGTTTTGCTTGAGCCGCATATGTCTTTAGAGGTTACTACGCCAGAAGAGTTTGTCGGTAATATCGTAGGTGATATTTGCTCCAGAAGAGGTAAGGTAATGAAGATTTCTGTAAGAGGTCATTTGCATATTATTTCTTCCGAAGCTCCCTTATCGGGTATGTTCGGTTATGCTACGACTTTGCGTTCTTTAAGCAGCGGTAGGGCAAATTATTCTATGCATTTTGAGAAATATGTGGGAGTTCCTTATGAGATTGCTGAAAAAGTATTAGAGGAGAAAGAAAAGTCAAAATAACAGGCATTTATTTTGATAAAGCTTGATAAACTCAAAAATAATTATATAATTTATAAATAAAATATTACCTATGGGAAAGCTTATTACTATTTTCATAGCATTGACATTGCTTACCTCGTGTGATTTTGGGGATAATCACTCTAAGCCCACCTTGAATCCAGAAAATATCCTTATTGAACAGGAAATGCAGCAATCTTTTGTTGAAGAAGACAATTTGATTATTGATATGGAAAATATTCCTGAAGAAGATAAGTTTTACTATGAAGATTTTTTTGGCCAGCCTTCTGTGGAGAATATTCAACAAGCATTATTCAATGCGAATTTTTATAATGGAAAAATCGATGGAATTCTAGGTCCAAGGACAAAGAGAGCAATTATTGATTTTCAAAAGGGAAATGATTTATCTTGTGATGGTAAGGTAGGACCAGAAACCTGGAAGCATCTAAGCGTTTATTTAAGCATAAATATTAAGAAGTAAATCTTAAAGGAGGCAGACCAATGAGAATTTTTATTACCATTTTTTTACCAGCGTTATTGTTACTTTGCGGATGTTCGACTTCTTCAAATAGGGCAAATATAAAACAAATTGAGCATTTACAGGTTACAGTTCAGTCTTTAGAAAAAACTGTTGCTGAAAAAGATAAGATTATTAGTGATTTAGGAAAAGAAATTGATCAAATTGATTCAGAAAAGAAGAAACTAGTAAGAAAAGTGGATTATAGGCTCACATCAAAGAATATTCAAAAAGCATTGTTGAATGTAGGTCTATACAAAGGAAAAGTCGACGGTAAGATCGGTCCATCTACGAAAAAAGCAATAATTAGTTTCCAAAAGGCAAATGGATTGGTTGCTGATGGAATTGTTGGAAAAAAAACTTGGTTAAAATTAAAAGACTACCTTTAATTTTACGTTATCTTAATTATTTATAATAATCCCTAATTAAATTTATTTACAATATAGTAAACTATAATGGAAAAGAGAAAATCTTCCCGGTATATTTTATTGGTTATAGTTGTTGTAATTTCTTTGCTCGGTATCAGTGTTTTATTGAGATATGGAGTTAATTATTTTGCAAAACTGCAACAGAGAAAATCCGCTTGGTCTAATTTAAAAGAGACAATAGTAAACAAAAGAAATCATTTTGATGGCAGAAGTGCTATTATGATAAAGGAATATAATAGCGGTTGGGAAATGAGATTTAACCAAGATAATCAATTTGCCTCGGCCAGTTTAGTCAAGCTTCCTATTATGTTAGTTGCTTTTTTAGGTGAATCGCGCTCAGAAATTGATTTAAAAGATACAATTAAACTAAGCGATTCTCATAAATCACCCGGCTCCGGGGTTTTAAAGAAAATGCATCCGGGGAAAATATTTACATTTGATGAGATACTTAGAATTATGATTACCTTAAGCGACAATACGGCAACAAACCTTATGATAGATAAGTTAAGTATGGATTATATAAATGATAAGTTTTTATCTTTAGGGCTAGAAAATACAAACCTTTCAAGAAAGATGATGGATTTTAATAAAAGAAAGCAGGGTATAGAGAATTTTACTACAGCTAAGGATATGAGTTTTGTTTTAGATAGACTTTATCTAAATTTTAAGCGAAATGACCCTATTGCCAAAAAATGTTTCAAGTTTCTCAAACAACAGAAAATAAACGATAGGATTCCTGCTAGGCTTCCTAAGCAGACTCCTGTGGCTCATAAGACAGGGCTTGAGCGTAATATATGTCATGATAGCGGCATTGTTTTTACTGATAAAGGAGATTATCTTATATGTGTATTAACTCGAACTACAAGAGGTTCAAAATACGCTAAAAAATATATTGCCGATATTTCGTTAGATGTTTATAATTATTTACAGGAAAATTACTAGAAAAATTTCATGAAAGATATTCTTTTAAGTATAAAAGATACAAGAGGTCTAGATAGATTCATAATAGATAGACTAGGGACAGAATCTTTAGTTTTAATGGAGAATGCTGGAAGAGCTGTTAGTGATCTGATTGAAGGAAAAGCAAAAAAAAACGCTAAGATTGCAGTTTTTTGCGGTAGGGGTAATAATGGAGGGGATGGTTTTGTTGTTGCCAGGCATTTACTGACAAGAGGCTTTAAGGTAGATTTATTCCTTATAGGCAAAAAAAATGAAATAAAAAATGATGCCAGGGTTAATTTAGGTTTAGCTATTAAATGCGGTTTAAAAATAAACGAGTTGACAGCCGGAAAAATTTCTCTGTTGCGCAGAAAAATAAATTATTATAATGTTATTGTTGATGCTTTGTTGGGAATCGGCTTAAAGAATGAGGTAAGAGGCATTACTCGCCAAGTGATAGATATAGTAAATCTTTCCAAGGCAATGGTTGTTGCTGTAGATGTTCCTTCAGGGCTAGATGCAGATACAGGATTTATTCTTGGTGCATGTGTATTGTCAGATTTTACAGTTACATTTCTTGCCAAGAAAAGAGGTTTCTTAAAAAAAAATGCAGTTGTTGTTTGTGGCAAGGTAATTGTAGAAAGTTTAGGTTTTCCGATTAAGAAATTTTTGAGAAAAAGGAGGTAACTATGGCTGTTAAAAATATAGGTGAAGAATACAAATGTAATATCTGCGGTAATGAGGTGAAGGTAATAAAGGTTGGCGGTGGAGTATTGGTTTGTTGCGGTCAGGATATGGGAAAAACTACAGAATAAAAAAAGGAAAAAAAGATGAAGACGATTAAAGGTACAAAAACGGAGAAAAACTTATTGGCTTCTTTTGCCGGTGAGTCGCAGGCAAGGAATCGTTACACTTATTTTGCCAGTGTTGCAAAAAAAGAGGGTTTTGTGCAGATATCCAATGCTTTTCTAGAAACTGCTGAGAATGAAAAAGAACATGCAAAAGTTTTCTTTAAATATTTAGAGGGAGGAGACGCAGAAATATCCGTAAGTTACCCGGCAGGGATAATAAAAGATACAAAAAGTAATCTTGAGCATGCAGCCAATGGAGAAAATGAAGAGTGGACTACGCTTTATGCAAATTTTGCCAAAGATGCCCAAGAAGAAGGTTTTGAGGATATTGCAAGGTCTTTTCAGGAAATTGCTAAGGTTGAGAAGTTCCATGAGGCAAGATACAGAAAGTTTATTGTCAATATCGAGACTCAGCAGGCGTTTAAGAAAAAAGAAAAGACAAAGTGGCATTGTATTAATTGTGGTTATATCCATGAGTCAGATGAAGCGCCGAAAGAGTGTCCTGCATGTAGGCATCCGCAGGCATATTACGAGGTTCTTGCCGAAAATTACTAAGTTTATTTTTTATGAAAGTAGATTCCTGTTATATCCATATTCCTTTTTGTAGGAAGAAATGTGGATATTGTAGTTTTTACAGCGATACCTATAATCCAGGTATCGCTGCTGTTTATATAGATGTTTTAAAAAAACAAATCGATCAGCTTGATGGAAAGTTTAAAACTATTTATATTGGTGGCGGCACTCCGAGTATCTTAAGCACGAACTTGTTAAAAAAGCTGTTTTTTTCTTTAAAGAAGAACATATGTTCTGAAACAGAGTTTACAATTGAAGTTAACCCGGAAAGTGTAAATAAATCTAAGCTGGGTTTATTCTTGGGTTCAGGCATAAATAGGTTAAGTATTGGTGTCCAGTCTTTTAACAACAATAAACTTAAAGCATTAGGTAGGATTCATAATGCAGCAACTTCAGTTCAAGCTTTAAACATGGCTATAGCTGAGGGATTCAAAAATATTAGTATAGATTTGATTTTTGGTGTTTCTGGAGAAACAAAAAATGTATGGTTACAAGATTTAAAAACAGCAGTTGAATTTCCCTTAAGGCATATTTCCTGTTATAATTTGATCATTGAGAAAGGTAGTTTGCTTTATCGCCAACAGGGGTCAAAATCTGATAGTTGTTTGAATGATGAATTATTGGCTGAGAAGTATAAGCAAGCAGTAAGTTTTTTAAAAAAACAAGGTTTAGCCAGATATGAGGTTTCTAATTTTGCAATATTGGGGTCTGAATGCAGACACAATCTTAATTACTGGAAAAACGGTTCTTTTTACGGTATAGGTGCATCAGCTGTTTCTTATCTTAAAGGCATAAGGAAAAAACGGGTTTGTAACATCAAGGCTTTTACAAGAGGAGATAAAGGTTGTGAGTATCAAGAAAAACTTTCACCTAAAAAAAGAGCAAAAGAGACAGCAGCTTTAAAGATTAGAACAAGGCAAGGTATAGATTTTGCTTGGTATAAAGAAAAGACAGGCTTCGATTTCTTAGTGATTGAAAAAGACGCTTTAATTTATTTATCGCAGAATAAAATGGTTGTAGGCACGAGGAAAAAAAAGAGAATGACAGAGATCAGGTTAAACGATAAAGGTTTTTTATACAGTGATATTGCTTCGATCAATTTCTTATAATTAGATGAAAAGTTTATTTATAAAAGTAATGGTTAATTCTTTTGCTTTGATTATAGTTTCCGACACTATTGCTGGAATTGAATTTGATAGTCTTTGGACGTTAATTTTGGCTGCTTTTTTATTGGGGTTGGTTAATGCATTCTTACGCCCCTTGCTTATTATTTTTACTTTGCCTTTAAATATAATGACTTTGGGGATGTTTACTTTGATTATAAACGCATTTTTACTTTTATTGGTCTCAGGTTTAGTTAATGGTTTTACCATTATTAGTTTTTGGCATGCCTTTTGGGCAGCTTTGTTTTTTAGCGTGATAAGTTTTATTTTGAATATATTCATCAAACCGAAAGATTTAGGGAATAACAATTTTATGAAGCACAATAGGCACAAAGAAAACAATGCCGACTTTATTGATATTGAGGCAAAGATAAAAGATGAAAATCAAGATTAACGAAAAACATCTTTTTATTTTTGATTTAGACGGGACATTGGTGAATGCATATCGCGCGGTTCATAAGAGTCTTAACTATACAAGAACTAGGTTTGGTTTATCTGAAGTCAGTTATTATGATGCAAAGATAAAGCTTGGTAGAGGGCAGAATAGGTTTATAGATACTTTTTTTCCTGGTATGGATAAAGAAGTGGTTTTGAATACTTATAGGAGCCATCACAGAAAAGCGCTTATTGAATATGCTAGATTAAGATCTAATGCTAAGCAGTTGTTACGCATGTTAAAGCTTAGGGGCAAAACTGTTGCTATTGCTTCCAATAGGCCATTTAATTTTACCAAGTTTATTGCAGAATACTTAGGAATTAAAAAATATATAGATTATATTCTTTGTGCAGATCAGGTTGGTCATTTGAAGCCTGATCCAACTATTCTTTATATGATTTTAAAAAAATTAAAGATAAAAAAAGAACAAGCATTATATATCGGTGATATGCTTATTGATTATCAGACTGCAAGAAGCGCCGGATTGGATTTCATATTTATTAGAGGAGGTTCTTCTGAGTCAAAACAAGCTAAAAGAATCAAGTGTATAAAGAAGGTGAATAATCTTATTGAAGTAATATCGATCAATAAAAGCTAAAATTGTTAACAATATTATTGGTTAAAGGTAGATATTTTGATATAATTAAACTATGGATAATCAAAAGAGGGAGCGATAAATGGATAAAAATATTATCGAGCGTAGAAAGTTTGTTAGGCTTGACCTTGATGCCAAGGTTGATTTTCAGATAAAAGAGGTAGAAGGAGAACAGGTGTTATCTGAAAAGACGCAAGGGCGGGTGAAAAATATCAGTGTTGAAGGAGTATGTTTTTCTGCCAAGACTCAGTTAAAGCCTGAAAGTAAAATTGAGTTAGAGGTTATACTTCCTGAAAACAAAGATAAAGTTAAGCTTAAAGGAGAGGTAGCTTGGAGCACTCCTTTAGAGTCCAACGGCAGCGAAAAGGGATTGTTCGATATAGGAATAAAGATACATAATATCGAAAAAAGCGACGAGAATAAATTTTTAGTTTATGTTTGCGATAAGATGACTAAACAACTTAATAAGTATCTCCATCTGTAATATGGCTATTTCAGACTGTTTTAAAAAAATAATCAGCATAAGAGAATATAGCGAAAAGGCGGTTGATAGAAAAACTATCCAAAGGTTTATTAAGGTAACAAGGTTTACTCCCATGGCAAGGAATATTTAGCCCTGGGAGTTTATTATTATTACCAACAAATAAGTTTATAGCGTAAGTGTGACTTAAGGTTAAGAAAGGTTGATATATCGGGAAGGTTTAGAAAAAGATGAATATAAGGTTTAGAAAGAAAGAAAAAATTATTATATTAGATATTAGCGGTAGCTTTGATGAAAATTGTGCTTCTTTTATTGAGTCGGTAGGCAGATGTCTGAAGGAAAGTTATCAAGATATACTTTGTAATTTTGAAGAAGTGACTAGTATTGATTATATGGGAATTTCAGGGATTATGATTGCCTATAAGGAGGTTGTCAACAATCATGGACGTATGAAATTTGTAGGCGTACCTGTTCATTTGATGAATCTATTTGTGATTTCAGGAATTGATAAGACAATTGACATATTGCCTACTCAGGAATTGGCTTTAAATGCTTTTAAAGAAGATAGAAACATCGAGCAGATTAAAAAGCTTAGACTGAGAAGGCGTTTTAAGCGTTTACCTATTGATATAAAAGTGGAGTTAAAAGATAAGTTTGTTGATAATGAAGTTTGTTTTAAGGCAAGCGTGTTTAATTTAAGTGCGTTAGGTTGTTATGTGTACGGCTGTGATAAATTCAATCTTGGAGATTCGGTTTTGGTAAGTATAGATATCGATAATGATACAACGTTAATACTTGATGCCAAGATTGTCTGGATTTCTGATAAGGATGTACAGCGTTCAATTCATCCGGGGATGGGGGTAGCTTTTTGTGATATTTCAAGTTCCGATCAAAAGAAACTTATTGGTTTTATAGAAAAAAATCTTTCCAATATCACCACCAATGATTAATATTGTTTGTTTTATTTAATAATTGCCCAATAAATAATTTGTAGTAAAATATTATTATAACTAGATTAAACAAGGAGGGTTTATGAAAAAGACCTTGGTTCTGTTATTGCTTTTGATAATTCCTTTATCCAGTTTTGCTATGGACGCAGTAACTAAAGCAAGCCCGAAATGCGGCGGAAATTATCCAAAGCTTTCTATAGCGTTGGAAAAGGAAAAGTTTTCTGCTGATGAAAAGATTATCGTAAAGTTAGGTATTAAAAATACCTGCATTTTAGCCATAAGTACGGTAAAGATGCATTATTTTGTTAAGGTTTCTCATATTTTTATTAATGGAAAACAGTTAATGATTCCTTTAAATTTTTGGTCTAACGTAAAAAGTTTTTTGAAACTTAAGGTTAAGCCTCAGGAGGAGTTTATATATTGTGTAGATTTAAGTAAAATCGAAGGTATAGATGAAGCGATAAATAAAGAGGGTAAGAATGTGTTGTTTTGGAGGCACCCTGGAGCAATGATTTCTGATAATACCACGTTTTATATTGAATAAATATGATTTAATAGATGGAAAAGATAAAAAAAATCCTTATTATATCTAGCGATGACAATTTAAAAGAAGTTTTATATTTTTGTTTTGACGGCTGGGGATATGACGTTGTTTTCTTAAGACAGCCGATTTTAGATCTTAACCATATTAGAAAAATTTCACCAGATGTAATTGTCGTTGACGCTCATTCGGCCAGACGCAGTGATTTAGATTTATGCCGCCTTATAAAAGATGACTTTAACACTTCTTTGATTCCCATAATAACCCTTATTAGTAAAAGACAGCTTAGATCGCATTTGTTAAGTATCAAACAAGGAGTTGATGATTATCTAATAAAGCCTCCGGATCCATTAGATCTCAGGGTTCGTGTTGAGATGGCTTTAAAGAGAGCTCAGTATAGTCATTTTAGAAGTCCTCTTACAGGGTTGCCTGGCGCCAGGTATATTGAAGAGGAGGCAAGAGTGCGTTTAAAATCTAACAGCCTTTTTTCTTTTGGTTACTTGGATATAGACAACTTCAAGTATTTTAATGATGTCTACGGTTACATAAATGGAGATAAGGTAATTTTGCAGGTTGCCTATATGCTTTATGACACAATAAAACAATTAGGCAATAAGGATGATTTTATCGGTCATATTGGAGGTGATGATTTTGTTTTTATTACTACTCCGGATAGACATAAGGATATTTGCTTAAAGTTTATTGACATGTTTGATAAGGTTATTCCTTTTCATTATTCTGCCAGTGATAGAAATAACGGCTATGTTGTTGCTCGAGATAGGACACATAAGATAAAAAAAATCGCCCTTATGAGCGTTTCTTTAGCTATTGTTAATAGATATAATCGTAAAGATTTTTCTGATATAATTCAGGTTAATGAACGTCTTACTGAGATAAAGAAATATTTAAAAGGCATAAACGGGAGTAAGTTTATGGCTGAGCGGAGAAATTACAAAAGTGATAAATCTATTTTGCCTCAAAGATTACATAAACATTCAGTAAAAGATGAAAACTATGTTCCTTTGGGGCAGATATTGCTTGATAATAAAATAATTAATTCTTATCAGCTTGAGGAGGCTTTAAAATCGCATTGGAAGAAAGGTATTTTATTTGGCGAGGCTTTAAGGGATTTAGGTTTTGTAAAAGATGATCAACTTAAGCAGGCATTAAATCTACAGATAAGTTTTTCTCAAAAAATTTCAAAATGAGTAATATTGTTTCTTTATCAACAGCTTGGAATTCCAAAACGACTCATGATACCAGAAAAATGCTTGAAGATATAAAGCATTTGGGAGTTGATTTTATAGAATTGGGTTATAATATTACTCCTTTAAGATTAAAGGAAATTAATAATTTGCTTCCTAAGGTTGGTTTAAAAGTTTCCAGTGTACATAATTATTGTCCTTTGCCTTTGGAGGGCATGCCTAAGCGTTCACTTACTGACAGATATAGACTTTCTTCATTGGATGAAACAGAACGTAAGAATGCAGTTAATGCCACTAAGGTAACTATTGAGACAGCTGCAAGTTTTAACGCCTCCGTAGTTGTCTTGCATGCTGGTACTGTTGAATTTGATCAGGATTCCACAAAGCAATTACTTCAGCTTTATAGAAAAGAGGCTAAGGATAGTTCTGAATATGAAAATATGAAATCTAGTTTTTTAACTTACCGGACAAACTCCTGCGAGGTTTATTTAAAGTCAGCGATGAATAGCATAGAAGAGTTAATTCCTTTTGCTGTTGAACATAACGTAAGGCTTGGCATTGAAACTAGATATTACCCAAATGAGATACCTGATTTTCAAGAACTGGAGATTATATTCAAGGTATTCAATAACGAGCAGGTTGTTTATTGGCATGATTTAGGTCACGCAGAGGTAAGCGAGAGACTGGGGTTTACCAAGCATAAAAAGTTTTTGGAAAAACACAAAAAACGTTTATATGGAATGCATATTCATGACTTAAAGGGGATTGATGATCATTTGGCACCTTTTACTGCAGAAATGGATTTTTCTTTAATAGAGCCGTATATAAATAAACATACCCTTTTGGTAGTAGAGGCGCATTCTCAGGCTACAAAAGAAGAATTAAAACATGCTGTAAAAAAACTAAAGAAATTCTAAAAAAATAGATGAATACAAGGTTTTTAGATTTGGTTAATAAAAGACAAAGTGTGCGAAAATACGATTCAAGGCCGGTTGCTAGAGACGATATCGAAAGTTGTCTTGAAGCAGCAAGGCTTGCTCCTAGTGCCTGCAACTCACAACCTTGGGAATTTATAGTAGTTGATGATAAAGTAAAAAAGGAACGAGTAGCTAATGCAATGTTAAAAGGCATATATGGGATGAATACTTTTATTAAGTATGCACCTGTTTTGGTTGTAGTTGCTGTAGATAATAAAAGTTGGTTTACCAGACTTGCTAATGTATTAAGAGATACGAAGATGTATTTGGTAGATATTGGTATTGCCTGTGAACATTTTGTGTTAAGGGCAACTGAACTTGATATTGGCACCTGCTGGTTAGGTTGGTTTAATGAAAAAGCATTAAAAAAAGAATTAAGTTTAGCAAGAAATAAAAGAGTAGATATTGTGATTTCTATGGGATATTCTTTTGAAGATAATGAGTCAACAGAGAAGACAAGAAAACCTTTAAGTATAATCAGAAAATTTATTTAGTATTTTTTATAAAATTATTTGAAAAAGAATTTATTTAATTTATAATTATTACATGGAAAGTTTAAAGATAACCCTTTCAGAAAAAGATATTTCCAATAAGTGGTATAATATTGTAAGTGATTTGCCTTTTATTTTTGTTCCTCCGATTAACCCGGCGACAAAAAAACCTTTAAAAAAGAAAGATTTGGAGCCAATTTTTCCTAAGAGTCTTATAGATCAAGAAGTAAGTTTTAAAAAATGGATAGATATTCCAGGTGATGTTATTGATATATATAGGTTGTGGCGTCCCACTCCTTTAAGAAGAGCGAAAAGATTAGAAAAAGCACTAAAGACAAGTTGCAGGATTTACTACAAGGATGAAAGCGCTTCTCCAACGGGAAGTCATAAGACTAATACTGCAGTAGCGCAGGCATTTTATAATAAAAAGGAAGGCGTGAAGCGTCTTATTACCGAAACTGGCGCAGGTCAGTGGGGAGCGGCTTTAAGTTTTGCCTGTAATGTATTTTCATTAAAATGCCGTGTTTATATGGTGAAGGTTAGTTTTGAACAGAAGCCATTTAGAAAGTCTTTAATGCGTATTTGGGGTTCGGAAGTTTTTTCTTCTCCGTCTAAGTTGACAGCAAGCGGCAGACAGATTCTAAAGTATGATCCTCATTGTCGGGGAAGTCTAGGGATTGCAATTTCAGAAGCCGTAGAAGAAGCGGTAAAGAATAAAGACACTAAATATGCTCTTGGTAGCGTATTAAACCATGTTTTGCTTCATCAGACGGTTATTGGTATGGAGGTTAAGAAACAGCTTAATATTGCCAAAGAAAGGCCAGATTTTCTTATAGGTTGTGTTGGCGGAGGTAGCAACTTCGCAGGCTTTACCTTTCCTTTTATTAAAGAGTCTGTAGATAAGGGGAAGATAAAAATAATTGCTGTTGAGCCCACTGCTTGTCCGACATTAACCAAAGGGCTTTATAAGTATGATTTTGGCGATACGGCAATGTTGACGCCATTGATTAAGATGTTTACCTTAGGGCATAGATTTATTCCACCGGGAATCCATGCAGGCGGCCTTCGTTATCATGGATGCTCTTCATTAATCAGCGCTCTATACGATAAAAGGATTATTCAAGCAGTTAGTTTCCATCAGCTTGAAGTTTTTAAAGCAGCTGTATTTTTTGCACAGGCAGAAGGTATAGTCCCTGCCCCTGAAACCGCGCATGCTATAAAATGTGCTATTGATACTGCAAGGAGAAATAAGAATAAATGCATTGTTTTTAATTTCAGTGGACATGGATTTCTAGACCTTGCTAGTTACGATAAGTATATGAATCATCAGTTAAAGAATTACGCCTATCCAATGAGTGAAATCAAGAAAGCTCTTAAAGATCTAATCCCTATAGAGAAATCTTTAAAGCTGAGTTAATTTTCCAATGAAGAAAATAATAAGGACACGCGCAGTTATTTTTGATATGGATGGGGTTATAACTGATACCATGCCATATCATTTTATTGCCTGGTGTAGTGCTATGCGCGGGTTTGGCATAAAGTTTGACTGTAACGATATCTATAGAAGAGAAGGTCAACCGGGAAGGGATACCTTAAATGATGTGTCTAATGAGTATAGTTTAAATATTTCACAAAAGATAAAAAGAGATATCTTAAATAATAAAGAAACTTTATTTAAGAAAATTGTTAGAAGAAAGTTTATAAAAGGATCATTGCCTTTTTTACGTTCTTTAAAAAAGAAAGGACTTCTTTTAGGTCTTGTTACCGGGACTGCACGTCATGAAGTAAAAAAAATCCTGCATAAAAATATATACGGTCTTTTTGATTGTATTGTAACCGGAGATGAGGTGGCTAGAGGTAAGCCCAATCCTATGCCGTTTATAACTGCTTTAAAAAAACTCAGAATTACCAAGAAAGACGCTTTTGTTATTGAAAATGCACCTTTTGGCATAAGCGCAGCAAAGCGCGCAGGGTTGTTTTGTGTTGCCTTAGAGACCTCTCTTGGCAGGCGATATCTAAAAGAAGCGGATATGGTTTTTAAGTCGTTTAACCAGTTACAGAGATCTCTTACAATAAATAATAAATAAATTAATGAATTGCATAGAACGTGAAAAGAAGACAATAAGCGCGATGATAAATATGTATTGCAGGGCTTTTCATAGTTCAAAAGCAAGTCCTTGTTTTGAATGTAAGGAAGTAAAAGATTATGCATATTTTCGTCTTGATAGATGCATTTATGCAGCTAATAAACCAACATGCAATAAATGCAAGGTTCAGTGTTGGGAAGTAGCATATAAGGATAGGATTATTAATATAATGCGATTTTCCGGTCCGCGATTAATTTTTACCCACCCCATACTAGCTTTTATGCATATTGTTGATAGTATAAAATCAAAGAAATAAATTAATTACAGATGTTAGAATATTACAACTTTTTCTCTTGACAGGGATAAGGAAAAATGTATAATAGTTAATCGTTCTGAATTTCACGATTAAAAATGAAAAAAATCTCCCGCAATACAATCAATCGAGTTCTTTTATACATAAGAGTCCTGGAGGACTTGATAAAAGATAAGCGTTACCTTGTTTCTTCCGGTGATATATCCAGGATTATTGGTGTTTCTGATGTTCAAATCAGAAAAGATATTTCCAGATTTGGCAAGGTAGGTACACCTAGAATAGGCTATCGAACCGTAGATTTAAAAAAGATTCTCAAAGATTTTATATTACAACGTGATGTTGTTCGTATTGTTCTTTTTGGTGTGGGGAATTTAGGTACAGCAATTTTAAAATACCCAGCTTTTAATAAAGATAAAATTAAAGTAGTTGCTGCGTTCGATAGACTTGGGAGTAAGATACATAAGAAAATAAATTCTGTAATTGTCTATCCTGTTGAAAGGGCTCCCGAGGTTATAAAAAAGGTGCGTGCAGACATTGGGATAATCGCAGTGCCCAAACGGTCTGCTCAAGGTGTTGCGGATATTATGGTTTTATCGGGATTACGCGGTATAGTTAATTTTTCACCTTCCGCGATAAACGTTCCTAAAAACGTAATGGTTAAGGATATAGACTTAACCATAGAATTTTTGTCATTATTTTGTAGTATGCATGTTTAATTTTAAGGAGGAAGAATGCATAAAATTTTAATGGTAGACGATGATAGAGAATTCCTGGAAGCAAGTAAGATTGTATTGGAGGCTAATGATTATGAAGTGATATTGGCTGAGAATGTTTCTAGTGCAGAAGCAATGATATATAGCGATAAGCCGGATTTAATTATTCTTGATATTATGATGGAACAACCAGACGATGGAATTGCTCTAGCGCATAAACTTAAAAAAAGCGGGATAGGTATTCCGGTTATAATGCTAAGCGGCGTTAGTACTGTTACAGGGTATGATTACGGTGAATGTAATGAGGTTTTGCCGTGTAGCGATTTTTTAGAAAAACCTGTTACGCCGGAAAACCTGTTGAATAAAATCGAGAAGATACTGAAAAAATAGTTTAAAGGAGTATTAATTATGGTTAAAACTTGTGCAGTTGAAAAGAAAATTAAAATTAACGGAAAAGATATTATTGTCTGTGATGAATCACGTTCAAAGTTGCTTTTTGTATTGCAGGAAGTGCAGGATAAAAAAGGATTTATTAGTGATGCGGATATGCAGGATATAGCAGATAAATTTGCTATTCACCCCGTGGAGGTCTATTCTGTGGTGAGTTTTTACTCTTTTCTTACGAATAAAAAAAAGGGCAAATATGTCATTAGGGTAAGTACCTGTGTCTCTTGTCAAATGGCTGGCAGCAGTAAGATTATAAAAGAATTGGAAAAATTGCTTAAGATTAAATGCGGCGAGACAACAAAAGATAAAAAAATGAGTCTTGAGAAAACTAGTTGCATCGGAATGTGCGATCAGGCACCGGCAATAATGATTAATGAAATATTAATCGGCAAAGTAACTAAGGAAAAGTTGAAGAAAATATTAAAGGAGTTGAAATAATGTCCAAGACTACATCAAAAGGAAAGGAAAATAGTTTAGTCATCTTTAGCAAGATAGAACCGGTTTCCGGTGTAAAAAGAGCATTACAAATTGGAAGAAGAGAGATTCTTGATGTTGTCAGGGACTCTAATCTTAAAGGCAGAGGAGGAGCGGGATTTCCTACTGGGGTTAAATGGAATCTAGCAGCTGCGGCTACAAGCGATAAAAAATATGTAGTCTGTAATGCTGACGAAGGAGAGCCGGGGACATTTAAAGATAGACTTCTTATAAATCAATTTACAGAGCTTTTTTTAGAAGGCATGATAATTGCCGGTTTTGCCATTGGGGCTGAGCAGGGATTTGTTTATTTAAGAGGCGAATATAAGTCTTTTCTACCTGTTTTAGAAAAGGCAATAGATTCTTTGCGAAAAAGCAATATTCTAGGAAAGTCTATTTTAGCTAGAAAAGATTTTAATTTTAATATTGAGGTTCGTTTAGGGGTAGGTGCTTATGTTTGCGGAGAGGAAACTGCTTTGATAGAATCTTTAGAAGGCAACAGAGGCGAACCGCGCAATAGACCGCCATTTCCTGTAAATACCGGTTTTAACGCTAACCCCACGATTATAAATAACGTTGAGACTTTTGCGAATATTCCTCATATCGTAACAAAAGGATCCAAGTGGTTTAAGTCTTTTGGAACTGAGAAATCTTCTGGCACAAAATTATTGAGTATTTCCGGTGATTGTAAAAAACCAGGGGTATATGAAGTACCTTTTGGGGTTTCTGTTAAAGAAGTATTAAAACTTTGTGATGCTAAAGATGTGAAGGCGGTTCAGGTTGGCGGTGCATCTGGAGTATGTGTTTCAAAAAAAGACTTCAACAGAAAAATTTCATTTGAGGATCTTTCTACAGGAGGTTCGGTTATAGTTTTTGGTAAAAAGAGAAATATGCTTGAAGTGGCTGATAATTTCTTGGAGTTTTTTAAAGAGGAATCTTGTGGACAGTGTACGCCTTGTCGTGAAGGTATCCCGGTTTTAATTGAAGCTTTAGAGTTATTAAGAAAAGGTGAGTGTAGTAAAGAGTATTTAAAGGATATATTTTCTTTGGCAGAGACTATGGAATTAGCTTCTAAGTGCGGTTTGGGTCAATCAAGCGCTAAGGCCCTGATTTCAATCATAAATAATTTTAAAGATGAATATAGTTTATCAAAATCAAAAGATAACAGGAAGGTTTTCAATGGATAGCAAAAAACCATTTGCTCAGGATACTTCAAGGGCTCCGGTAAGTCAAAGAGGACAAAAAGTAGTCGAAGTAAAGGATAAAGCATTAGGAAATTTAGTTAAGGTAACAATTGATGATATTGAGATTAAAGTGTCTATGGGTACGACAATTCTTGAAGCTGCCAAAACCTTGAGTATAAAAATTCCTACTCTTTGTCAACATGATGATTTATGCTTGGCAGGGGTTTGTCGAGTTTGTGTTGTTGAGGTTGAAGGACAGCGTACTCTACAGGCATCGTGTTCTTATCCTATATATAATTCTCTTAAGGTTAGGACTTATTCTCCTAAAGTAAGAAGGGCAAGACGTAATATTATACAGCTATTGTTACGTAATCACTATGGCGAATGCTATTCTTGTGCAAGGAACAATAATTGCGAATTGCAGAGTTTGGCTAAAGAATATGGTGTAACTACATATAAATTTGGTCATATCGATAAGCCGCGTTATGAAAAGGATCAGTCAAGCTATGCCGTTGAGCGAGATATGAATAAATGCGTATTATGCCGTAGGTGTGTAAGGACCTGTATTGATTTACAGGAAGTAGGAGTTTTAGAGGCAGTACATAGAGGCAGCAATACTAAAATAGAGACTTATCAGGATAGACCATTAAACGAAGTGGTTTGTATTAATTGTGGTCAATGTATTAATAGGTGCCCTACAGGAGCCTTAAAGGCAAAGGATCCGGCTCAAGATGTTTGGGATGCTATAGATAATTCAACTAAACATGTGATAATTCAGACTGCTCCCAGTCCGCGAGCGGCAATTGGTGAAGCTTTTGGTTTGCCGGCTGGAACAAGTGTTACCAAAAAGCTTAATACTGCTTTAAAACGTATGGGTTTTGATAAGGTTTTTGATACGAATTTTACCGCTGATCTTACCATTATGGAAGAGGGTATAGAGCTTCTTTTAAGACTTAAGAAAGCTTTGGTGGATAAGGATAAATCGGTTGCCTTGCCGCAATTTACATCATGTTCTCCTGGCTGGGTAAAATTTATCGAGTATTTTTATCCTGAGAAGCTAAAGCATGTTTCTACTGCCAAGAGTCCTCAGCAAATGTTTGGAGCAATTGTAAAAACATGGTATGCGAAAAAACACAAGATTGACCCAAAAAATATTGTAAGTGTATCTTTAATGCCGTGTTCTGCTAAAAAGTTTGAGTGTGAACGTCCAGAGATGAATGATTCGGGTTTTAAGGATGTTGATTATGCCTTGACCACTAGAGAGCTTGCTGGCATGATTAAAGAGTGCGGCATGGATTTACCGAAATTGCCTGATTCTGATTTTGATGATCCTTTAGGTATCGGAACAGGCGCAGCTTTGATTTTTGGTGCAACCGGAGGAGTTATGGAAGCAGCTATTAGAACTGCCTATGAGCTTGTAACAGGGGAAGAGGTTCCTTTTGATAAGTTAAGAATAATTCCTGTTAGGGGTATGGAGGGCATAAGAAAAGCAGAGTTACCTGTAAAGAAGGCGAAAGATGAATGGAAATTCTTAGAAGGCGTAACTTTGAAGGTTATGGTGGGTCACGGTACAGCCAATGCCAAAAAGATTATGGATTTGCTTTGTGAGGGTAAATTGTCCGATTATCATTTTGTAGAAATTATGGCTTGCCCCGGAGGTTGCCTTGGAGGAGGAGGTCAACCTATCCCCACAAGCCCTGAAATAAGAGAGGCACGCGCAAAGGCTATTTATGCAGAAGAAGAGAGTCTTTCGATTAGAAAATCCCATGAGAACCCGATAGTTAAAACTATATATAAGGAATTTTTGACAGAAGGACCTTGTGGTCATTTGAGTCATAAGTTATTACATACTTCATATACGCCGCGCGGTAAATGGATAGGAAGTTTTAAGAAAAATAGAAAACGAGGATAATTATGTTGTATGAACCAAAAAAAACCTTAGATGAATTCGTAAAGCTTATGGAAGATATTAAAAAAAGCGTTCCTTCTGAGTATGACGCTTTTATTCGTGAGAAGATGATAGTGACTAAATCTGGCGCTTTGGATGAAAAGACAAAATGGTTATTGCTTTTAGTAGCTAGCGTTACTGAAAAATGTCCTGTTTGTATTTCTCGCGCAGTAAAACATTGCCTTGAACAAGGGTTTTCAAAGCAAGAATTGTTGGAGGCATGCATGGTGGCAGTTTTAGTAGGTGGTTCTTCTGTTATGACTTATGTTACTTTGGTGGACAAGGCAATTGAAGAATTAAAGTAGTATAATGGTAATTTAAGATTATATTTCATTCCTGTAAGTAAAAATGAAAAAGATAAAAAGTTTAAAGAATCAGATACTGGTTTCTTTTGTTGTTATTATTATTGTTTTTGCTGTTTTGGTTAGCATCCTGGGTTTTTATGTGATACAAAATGATATTATTGCCAGAGCGAAAAATGAAGTTGAAAACGCCATAGATGCTGCCGAGACTGTTTATAAATCCGAGTTAGATAAGATTAAGACCGCACTTTTAATCAGGGAAGATAATCTTGAAGTTTTAAAAGATATAATCGGGCTTGATTATATTTATGAAGTTGATATAAAAGATAAAAGTAATATCAAAAGTCAGATAGCGCGTTTTGCTTTTAATGGTAGAGGTTATGGCGCTACGAGAGTTATTGATAAGGAAGAATTAGATTCTTTGTTTTCAGGTTTAGCTGATAGGTTAAAGATTGATATTAAATCAACACCAAAGGCAATTCCTACTAAAAGGAGCTCATTAAATAGCGTCCTTGCGATTGAATACGCGTATCCTGTTGAAGATGATAAAGGTAATGTAACTTCAGTCCGCTATGCAGGAAAAATAATTAATAAAGAATTTAGCTTAGTTGATAAAATCAGGGATTTAGTTTTTGAGGATATTAGTTACGATAAAAAGCCTTATGGTACGGTTACGATATTCCAGGATGATGTGAGGGTATCGACCAATGTTTTAACCAAAAATGGCGACAGGGCCATAGGTACGCGTGTTTCAAAAGAAGTTTATGATGCGGTTATCACTCGCGGTCGAATATGGCAGAAGCGGGCATTTGTAGTAAATGATTGGTATTTGACATGTTATAAACCAATAAAAAATATTACTGGAGATGTAATTGGTATTCTTTATGTAGGTATCCTGGAGAAGCCTTTTATTGATTTAAAAATGAGGTTTTTTCTGGCATTTTTATTTATAGTAATCTTAAGTATTATTCTAGCAGTATTGTTATCTGTTTTTCTTGCGGATAGGATTTCAAAACCGGTAATTGAAATAACTAATGCTACGGCAAAAATTTCTGACGGAGAGCTCACACATAGATTACAGAATAAAATTTTTATTAAGGAAATAAGCGAGTTAGCTAATTCTTTTAATAACATGGCTGAGAGACTTCATGAGAGAGATGTCAGTCTAAAAAGCTCTAAAGAACAAGTTGAGGTTTTAAATAAACGTTATCTGGATATGGTTGGGTTTGTTTCCCATGAGTTAAAAGGAATTCTATCTTCCATTGTACTCAACACTTATTCTTTGAAGAAAGGATTAGTTGGTCCTATCAATGAGGCGCAGCGAAAAACGCTAAATTCAATTTCCAATAATCTTGATTACTTGACTTCTACTGTAAAGAATTTCTTAAGTCTCAGTCGTATCGAGAAAGAAGAGATGGTTCTTAATAAAACTAAGTTCAGGCTTAAGCAAGATTTGATTTTTCCGGCGATAGAGGCTTTTAATCATCAAGCTGTTGAAAAAGATATCAATATTATTGATAATACCGAAAGCGATATAGAGCTTTATGCCGACATTTCACTGATGCAGATTCTGATTAACAATCTTTTAAGCAATGCAGTTAAATATGGTTCTGAGCATGGCAATATTGTTATTACTGCTAAAAAAGAGATTGAAAAAATATTGTTTGAAGTATATAACGAAGGCCGTCCAATCGATGTAGTCGATAAAGATAAACTATTCAGAAAATTCTCTAGAGTTATTTACCGGGGTATGGAAAAAATCAAAGGCACCGGTATAGGTTTATATATTGTTTCAGAGATTGTCAAGCGCCATAATGGTAAAATTTGGCTGGAGACGAAAAGCGAAGGCAATACTTTTAAGGTACAGTTTCCTCTTTAAAAAATATGAAGAATAAAGTACTAATTATCGATGATGATTTTGATTTCGTTGAGGCTGTTAAAACGCTTCTAGAGGCTAACGGATATGAAGTTTCGCTTGCCTATGATGGACATGACGGTTTTCAAAAAATCAAGAATGAGTCTCCCGAACTTATTATTCTCGATATGATGATGACCTATAAGACAGAAGGTGTAGATATTGCAAAAACCATTTCACAGGACGCAGCGACAAAAGATATTCCTGTGCTTCTTATTACTGGTGCAAAAAAGGATATGAATTTTCCTTTTGATCTTGAGCCGGATGAGAATAATTTGCCTGTTAAGGCTGTGTTGGAAAAACCTATTCAGCCGGAAGTGCTTCTTAAGATGGTTACCACCTATATTAAACAAACCGGAGACAAGCATAGGGTGCTTGTGGAAGAGTTAAAGTCTTTGGTAGATAAATGGTCTGGGAAAAAAGGGAAGCTTATAATGATTTTACATGAGATTCAAAATCATTACGGGTATGTCCCCAGGGCTATTTCTTTTGAGCTTTCTAGGTTATTGGATATACCTCTTGCCAGGATTTATGAGGTAATTACTTTCTATAATTTTTTTAAATTAATTCCTCCGGGAAAACATCTGATATCGTTATGCATGGGTACGGCATGTTATTTAAAAGGAGCACAGGCTATCTTAAACGAATTAAAAAAAATTCTTAAAATCGAAGAAGGCGAGACAACAAAAGATGGATTGTTCCATCTGCAGGTAGTAAGATGTTTAGGTTGTTGTGGTCTTGCTCCGGTTATTATGATTGACAATAAAGTATTTGCCAGGGTGAGTAAAGATACAGTTGTTGATATTGTCTCCGGATACAGGGAAAGATTAGATGAAAAATAAGTTTACGCAGATTAAGAATAAATACAAACATAGCATTTCTAAAACTACGATTAAGGTGGGTTTAAGTAGTTGTGGTATTGCTGCAGGTGCCAAAGAAATTTTTGACCTATTACAGCAAGAGATTAAAAAACAGTCATTGGATATAGAATTAAAACGCTGTGGTTGTGTTGGAATGTGTTATGCTGAGCCTCTGGTTGAGGTACATGTTAAGGGAATGCCGCAGGTTACTTATGGTCGTGTTGATAAGAATGTTGCTTTAGATATTATTAATCTTCATATTAATAAAAAGCAGTTATTGGAAGATTATATATATAGAATTAAATCTGATAAACCGTTAAAATTAAAAAGGAAGATAGATAATAAAGCATTTGATAAACAGGTCCGTTTTGTTTTAAGGAATTGCGGTATTATTGATCCTGAAAATATCGAGGATTATATTGCAGCAGGTGGTTATGAAGGTTTCTTAAATGTTTTGGATTCATCGAATGATAAGATAATTGAAGAATTAAAATCAAGCGGTCTTCGCGGGCGAGGCGGAGGCGGTTTCCCTACCTGGATGAAGTGGAAATTTGCCAAGGATATTGACGAAGATGAGAAATATATAATCTGTAATGGCGATGAGGGAGATCCAGGAGCCTATATGGATAGAAGTATTCTTGAAGGAGATCCTCATAGTGTTTTAGAAGGCATGATGATAGCTGCTTTTTGTGTTGGTGCAAAAAAAGGCTTTTTATATATCCGCGCAGAATACCCTCTTGCAATTGAAAGAATACAGAAAGCAATTGATCAGGCGTATTCATTAGGATTACTAGGTAAGAATATATTAAATTGCGGTTTTAATTTTGATCTTGATATAAGGCTTGGTGCAGGTGCTTTTGTTTGTGGAGAGGAGACTGCCTTGATTGCTTCTATTGAAGGAAAGCGTGGCTGTCCGTCTCCTAGGCCTCCATATCCATCAATTAAAGGTCTTTGGGGTAAACCAACGGTTATTAACAATGTTGAGACCCTGGCTAATGTTTCTTTTATATTCTTAAATGGAGCGAAAAAGTTTTCTCGATTAGGAAGCGCAACATCAAAGGGAACAAAAGTATTTGCCCTTACTGGAAGGGTAAAAAATTCCGGTCTTGTTGAAGTGCCTATGGGTACGACGATTCGTGAAATTGTTTTTGATATTGGCGGAGGACTTATTAATGATAAAAAAATCAAGGCTGTTCAAACAGGCGGTCCTTCCGGAGGAGTAATACCAGAAGAGTTTTTAGATACAGGGGTAGATTATGAGAATCTGCAGCGGTTAGGTTCGATTATGGGTTCGGGTGGAATGATCGTAATGGATGAAGACGATTGTATGGTTGATATCGCCAAGTTTTACATGAGATTTTGTGTTGATGAAAGTTGTGGAAAGTGTGCCCCTTGCAGGATTGGGACCTATCAGATGCTCGAGATTTTAAAACAGATTTCAAAAGGGCGTGCAACAAGGTCCGATATTGAAAAGCTAGAATTAATCTGTAAAGCAACGCAAAAAGCTTCACTTTGCGGTCTTGGTCAAACTGCGCCAAATCCGGTTATTTCTACTTTAAAGTATTTCAAAGAGGAATATATAGAGCATATCAATGAAAAGAAATGCAGGAGTAAGAAATGTCTAGCTCTTTTAAACTACAGCATAGTAAAGGAAAACTGCAAAAAATGCGGAATTTGTGCTTTGAATTGTCCTGTTAAGGCAATCATCGGAGATCCTTCAAAAGGGTTTGTTATTGATAAGGAAAAGTGTATAAAATGCGGTAAATGTTTTGAGGTGTGTAAATTTGATGCAATCATAAGAGAGTAAAATGATAAAAGCAAAAATAAACAATATAGAAGTAGAGGTAGCGGAAAATACGACAATTCTTGATGCGGCCAAGAAAATAAATATAAATATTCCTACACTTTGTAAGCATCCTGATTTAAATGCAACTGCTGCATGCGGAATATGCATAGTGAAGCTTAAAAATAACAATAAGATGCTTCGTTCCTGCTGCACGCCTTTAGAAAACAATATGGATATTATTACCCATGATGATGAGCTTCAAAGCATAAGACGTACAGTAATAGAACTTATTCTTTCTAATCATCCTAATGATTGCCTTCAGTGTGCCAGAAATAATAATTGCGAATTGCAGAGTTTGGCAGCTGATTTTGGAATAAGGGAAGTGCCCTTTAAACAGTTTTTAAGAAAGATTCCTGAAGATTCATCAACCAAGACAATTAGTATTGTACCAGAAAAATGTATTCTTTGCGGTCGATGCGTTCAGGTTTGTCAGGATATTCAGGATGTTTGGGCTTTATCATTTTTAGAACGTGGGCACAAGACCCGTATTTCAGGTGCAGGAGATATTAATTTAAGTGAAAGTCCTTGCGTTCGCTGCGGCCAATGTTCTGCGCATTGTCCGACTGGCGCAATCGCTGAATACGATCAGACTACAATGGCTTGGGACATGCTTTACAATAAGCAAAAATTCTGTGTTGCTCAAATTGCCCCAGCAGTCCGCGTTGCCATAGGCGAAGCCTTTGGTTTTAAGGATGGAGCCAATCTCACTGGAAAGCTTTACGCTGCTTTGCGTAGGTTAGGGTTTAAGGCCATATTCGATACTTCTTTTGGAGCTGATCTTACAATTATGGAAGAGGCGTCAGAGTTTGTCAGCAGATTTGTTCATAAAAAAGGAAAGCTGCCTTTGATTACGACATGCTGTCCTTCATGGGTGGATTTTATGGAAAAGTTCTATCCTGATATGATAGAGCATTTTTCAACAGCAAAAAGCCCGCATGAGATGGTTGGGGTGCTTTCTAAAACTTATTATGCTAAGAAGAATAATATTGATCCTAAAAACGTGGCGATGATTTCTGTTATGCCTTGCACTTCCAAAAAGTATGAGATTACAAGAAATGATGATATGTTTGCTTCTGGAAACCAGGACATAGACATTGTTTTAACCACCAGAGAATTGGCTCGTATGATAAAACAGGCAGGGATTGCATTTGAAGACCTGCCGGATGAACAACCGGATCATATTTTAGGTGAATATAGCGGAGCAGGTGTAATCTTTGGAGCCACAGGTGGTGTTATGGAGGCAGCTTTAAGAACAGCATATTTTTTAGTAACAGGCGAAAATTATCCGAATATAGAGTTTAAAAGTGTCAGGGGATTAAAAGGGGTTAAGGAAACGGAAATAGATATTTCAGGGAAAAAGATAAAAATTGCTATTGCACATGGGCTTGGTAATGTAAAATATGTAATAAATAGGATTGAGAAGGCGATTGCTGAAGGAAGCGAATTACCGTATCATTTCGTTGAGGTTATGGCTTGCGTTGGTGGTTGTGTTGGCGGCGGCGGTCAGCCTTATGGTGTAACGGATAAGCTTCGTATTGCCCGTGCAAACGGACTTTATGCGGATGATGAAAGTAAAGAAATTCGTTATTCTCATGACAACCCGTTTATTAAAAAACTTTACGATGATTTTTTAGTTAAACCTTTAAGCGATAAATCTCATAGTTTGCTGCATACAATGTATAAACCACGAGCTCTTTATAAGAAATAAATCTTTTATACCTGCGGTAAGGATTGTTATCTAAAGCCAAGGGGCTGGTTGATTATTAAGATTACCCAATCCTTTTCTTTGCAGGTTGGGTTTCTTTATTTTTAAAAGGAGATAAGATGAATAAAAGAATCGGTTTTGTGGGAATAATTATCGAAAATAGAAAGGTTAATGCATCTTTAGTTAATAAGGTGTTATCTGAATATGCAGATTTTATCGTTGCCAGAACTGGTGTTCCTGTAAAAGAAAGAAACTGTTCTGTAATAAATTTGGTTGTGGATATTTCTACTGATGACTGCGGTTCTTTAACTGGCAGGCTTGGTAAAATTGAAGGTGTTTCAGTTCGTTCGGTTCTCAGCAAGGAGAAAAAAGATGTTTAAGACGCCGAAGTCTTTAAGATTGCAACTTGGTCTATTTGGCAGAACTAATGTTGGTAAGTCTACGTTTTTAAATTATGTTGCTTCTCAAGATGTAGCGATTACCTCACCTGTTCCTGGAACAACAACTGATGTTGTGGAAAAGTCAATGGAGCTTCTTCCAATCGGCCCGGTAGTGTTTTTAGATACGGCTGGTCTGGATGATGTTTCTTGTCTTGCAAAAGAAAGACTGAAGAAGACAAAAAATATTTTCACTAGAGCCGATATGTTTGTAATTTTAACTGAATCAAATAAATGGCAGGGATATGAAGATGAAATAGTAAAAGAAGCTGACAAACAAAATGCTCCAGTTATTATTATTGTTAATAAGATTGATTTAAATAGTCCCAAGAAAGATTTCCTGGATAAATTAAGTAAAATTTCTTCAAGAATAGTTTTATCTTCAAGTATTGATAGTCAAAATAGAGATCATACTATAAATGAATTTAAACGTTTTGTAATTGAGTTATGCCCCGAGGATTTTATAAATCCTCCTGCGTTAATAGGTGATTTATTACCTAAAAAGGATTTGGCGATATTAATCGTTCCTATTGATCTTGAGGCTCCCAAAGGAAGGATAATTCTGCCGCAGGTTCAGGCAATAAGAGATATTTTAGATAATAATCAGATGTCTTTAGTAGTAAAAGAATCTGAATTCAAAAAGTCTTTGGATAATCTAAAGGTAAAACCCTCTTTAGTTGTCTGCGATTCTCAGGTTGTAGATCGCATGGTAAAGGAAACTCCCAAAGATATAAAATGTACAACGTTTTCCATTCTTTTTACGCGTTATAAGTCAGATTTACTCCAGGAGGTTAAGGGGGTTTTTACAATAGATGAGCTTAAGAAAACCGATAAGATTTTGATTGCCGAGGCCTGTTCGCATCATCCAATAGGAGACGATATCGGACGCGTCAAGATTCCTAAATGGCTTCGGGATTATTTAGGTTTTGATCTGGGCATTGATGTTACCGCTGGTAGGGATTATCCAGATGATTTAAGTAAATATAAATTAATTATTCATTGTGGCGCCTGTATGATTACCCGCAGGGAAATGCTTGCAAGAATTCAAAAAGCAAGGGAAGAATCCATTGCTGTTACTAATTACGGTATTGCTATTTCTTATTTAAATGGTGTTTTAGAGCGCGTATTAAGTCCATTTCCAGAGGCATTGAGGATATTTCAACAAGAGAAAGCGAAGCAAAAATGAAAACTATCAATATAGATAATTGGATAAAACAAAGAATTAAACAAAATCAAATTGATAAGTATTTAAACAACGGTAAAGATTTTATAGATGATGATAAACTAAATAGTTTATTAGCCAAAAATAATAGGCCTGATAATAAGCTTATAGAGGATATTATAGCTAAGAGTCTAGAGATAAATACTCTTAGTCTTGAAGAGGTAGCATGTCTTTTAAACGTTGAAGATGACAATCTTTTAGAAAAGATGAAACAGGCTTGCAAAAGGATAAAAAAGAATGTGTATGATAATAGGATTGTTACCTTTGCCCCGCTTTATCTGGGAAATTTTTGCGTTAATGATTGCCTTTATTGCGGGTTTAAAAGGTCTAATTTACAGGCAAAAAGAAGAGTACTTTCAGTTGAAGAGATAAAAAGAGAAGTCAAGGTTTTGGCTGGTAAAATCGGACATAAAAGACTTATTGTTGTCTATGGAGAAGACCCTAGGCAGGGTATTGATTATATGATGCAGTCTATAAAAGCGATTTATTCGGTCCAAGAGAAAACAAAACACGGCGTAGGTTCAATTAGACGCGTGAATGTCAATGCTTCGCCACTTTCGGTTGAGGAGCTTCAAAAATTAAAAGAAGTTGGAATCGGGACCTATCAGGTTTTTCAGGAAACTTATCATCACGATACGTACAAGAAGGTGCACCCGATTAATACCATAAAAGGTAATTATGCCTGGAGGTTATATTGTATGCACAGGGCTTTTGAAGCAGGTGTAGATGATGTAGGTTTGGGGGTTCTATTTGGTCTTTATGACTGGAGATTTGAGGTTTTGGGGCTTTGTGCACATAATATTGAACTTGAGAAGCGTTTTAATATTGGAGCTCATACTATATCATTTCCCAGACTTGAGCCAGCACATAATGCTCCTTTAACGCTTAAGTCTCAGTTTAAGGTAAATGATAGAGATTTTAAAAAGCTTATAATGGTGATTAGGCTTGCTGTGCCATATACAGGTATGATTATTACTGCAAGAGAGAATGCTTTAATCAGAGAAGAAGCAGTGGAATTGGGCATAACTCAGACAGATGCTTCTACTAAAATCGGAATCGGTGCATATAGTGAAAATAAAGATATCCAAGAAGATGATCGTCAGCAGTTTATTTTAGGTGATACCAGAAGCTTAGATGAATTAATCCGTTCTTTTGCAAAAAAAGGTCATATTACTTCTTTTTGTACAGCTGGATACCGCTGCGGTAGAACAGGTAAATGCATTATGGAGCTTCTCAAGTCTGGAGCAGAAGGCAAATTCTGTAAGCTTAATGCAATACTTACTTTTCGTGAATGGTTAGATGATTTTGCGAGTGAAGAGACTAAGAAAGTAGCTGAGCCGGTGATAGAAAAAGAAATTAATGAAGTAAAAAAATCTATGCCTAAGGTATTTACGCAGTTTATGGATTATTATGGTAGAATCAAGCAGGGCGAGCGGGATCTATACTTTTAAAATGGATAAAAGTGAAATTTTAACTTATTTAACAAAAACCCCTTTTGATGAATTAGTCAATGCGGCTAATTCTTTAAGGAAAAAGCATATTGGAGAAAAAGTTTATATTCGGGCAATAGTTGAATTCTCCAATTATTGTGTGAGAAATTGTCTTTATTGCGGTTTAAGAAAAGACAGCAAACAAATAGATAGATACAGAATGGTTTCTGATGAAATATCTTCAGTTGTTAAAAAAATAACAAAAATTAATTTAAGGACAGTTGTTTTGCAGTCAGGGGATGATTTTTATTACACAAAAAAGAAAATATGTACTATTATAGAAGCTATTAAAAGTGCTGATAGTGATATTGCTATAACATTATCTATTGGAGAACGACCTTTTTCTGAATACGTTGCTTTTAGAAAATTAGGCGCAGATCGCTTTTTATTAAAGCATGAAACGATAAACAGCAGTCTTTATGCAAAATTACATCCTAGTCAGAATTTAAAAAGAAGAATCAAAACAATAGAGTATTTAAGAAAGATAGGTTTTCAGGTAGGTATTGGTAATATTATAGGTTTGCCAGGTCAGACATTAGAGGATTTAGCAGACGATATTATTTTTATGCAGGATTTTCAACCGGATATGATCGGGATAGGCCCATTTCTTCCGCAGAAATATACACCTTTAAATAAGCATGTTTTTAAGAATATAGATTTAGTTTTAAGAGTTATTGCTTTGGCTAGAATAGTTACAAAAGATTCTCATATTCCAGCAACTACAGCAATGGCAACAGCGAAAAAAAACGGGCAGTTGTCTGCTTTAGGTGTCGGAGCGAATGTAATAATGGTAGATTTTACGCCTTCAAAGTATAGAAAAAATTACAGGATATATGATGATAAGATTAAAATAAGTTTAAAAAAAGCAGAAGAGACTATTAGAGAAGCGGGCAGGGTTATGTCTTATGCTAGAGGCGATTCATTAAAAAATGAATAAAGTTATGTTAATTATTAATTTAGGGGGTATCTTATGTTAAATTTTAAACAGATAGACGAATCAAGAAAATTATTAGGCTTAAAGGAAGAAGCTACTTTTACAGAGATTAAGCAGGTCTATCGGCAACTGGTTTTGAAATATCATCCTGATAGGTGTTCTGAACAGCAGAAGAATAGTTATCAGGAGAAGATTAAACAAATTAATCATGCTAGAGACATAATTATGAATTACTGTTTGGGTTATAGATTTTCATTTAAAGATAAAGAGATCAGAAGACAGTCTTTAGATGAAGAGCAATTGCGTCATCTGAGAAAATTCTATGACGGGTGGTGGGGAGATTTAGATTTATGATAGAGATTTTTGATAAGCATTATAGAGAATATGATAATTGGTACGAGAGGAATAAATTTGTTTATTTATCCGAAATTGAAGCTATTAAAAAATTATTGCCTTCAAGAGGTATAGGTTTAGAAGTAGGAGTAGGGACTGGTAGGTTTGCTTCTGTATTAGGAGTTGATTTTGGAATAGATCTTTCTATGAATATGTTAAAAATCGCAAGAGACAGAAAAGTAAAAGTTTGTTTGTCTGATGCTGAAAATATTCCTTTTAAGGAAAGTTTCTTTGACTACATATTGATAAGTGTTACAATGGCTTTTGTTGAGAATCCAGGAAAAGTCCTGCAGCAGGTAAAAAAAATATTAAAGAAAAACGGCCAGCTTGTTATTGGAATTATTGAAAAGAACAGTTTGTTGGGTAAAGAATACAGAAGAAGAAAAAGTCATTTTTACAAACAGGCAAATTTATTTACTGTTCAAAAACTAACCAGTTTATTAATTAAAAATGGTTTTGACTGTTTTAGTTATTATCAAACTATATTTGGTGTATTAGAATCTATTCAAGAGAAGCAAGTTGCGGTTGAGGGTGTAGGCGATGGTAGTTTTGTAGTTATAAAATCAATTAACAAATAAAATATTACTAATATTATTTATTAAATTAGGAGGTTGTTATGCCACGAGGAGATGGAACAGGTCCCTTAGGAGGACTAGGAAGAGGTATGGGTAAAAGTTCTGGTAGAGGAAGATTGGGTGGAAATCGCTCAGGGGCAGGTCTTGGTGGAAAGTGTGTTTGTCCTAATTGCGGAACTAGTGTAATTCATCAGGCAGGAATGCCATGTTACTCTATGCAGTGCCCTAAATGTAAGGCAAAAATGGTAAGAGGATAAATAATAAACTAGAATTATTAATTTAAGGAGGGTTTTAATGGAGAAAAAAATAGATGTTTTAGTTGTCGGAGGAGGTCCAGCGGGAATAGTGAGCGCTATTACTGCAAAGAAATATTATCCTTCAAAAAATGTGTTGGTGATGAAAGATATAAAAGAAGGAGTTATCCCTTGCGGCATTCCTTATATGTTTGAAAGTTTAAAAAACCCTGAAGAGAACAAATTAGGAATTGCTAGTTTGGAAAATAATAATATCGAAGTAGTTATAGATGAGGCTACAAGTATCGATAAGGATAAAAAGATAATTAATACTGCTAAGAAAGATAGCTATATTTATGAGAAGCTTGTTCTCGCTGTAGGTTCTTGCCCGATAAATCTACCGATTAAAGGGATAGATAAAAAGAATGTTTATCCTATACTTAAGGAACTCGGATATTTAAAAGAGGTAGTGCGTTACATAAGGCAATGCAAGAATATATTGGTAATTGGCGGGGGTTTTATTGGTGTTGAGTTTGCTGATGAGCTTTCAAAGATAAAAGGCGTTAAGGTAACATTAGTTGAGATGTTGCCTCATTTATTAGAAAATTCTTTTGATCCTGAATTCTCGCAGTTAGCAGAAGCCCGACTTAAAGAAAAAGGGGTCGAAGTTTTAGTTAACACTCAGGTTAAAGAGATTATTGGTAATAAACAGGTTGAAAAGGTTAGTTTTAGTAACGGTAAAGAAATCCCCGCAGATGCGGTTATTTTAGGAGTTGGCGCTAAACCGAATATAGAATTGGCCAATAAAGCAGGTTTAGAGATAGGTAGTTGTAAAGGTATTCTTGTAGATGAGTATGGACGCGTGTCGTCTGATTCTGACATATTCGCAATAGGAGATTGTTCTTGTAAAAGAGATTTCTATACAAGAAAGGCTATTCCGGTAATGCTTGCATCGACAGCCACATCGGAAGCGCGTATTGCTGGAGCTAATCTCTATAAGATAAAAGTTGTGCGTGAAAACAAAGGTACAATTGCTATTTATTCCACATATCTTGATGGTTTGGTGCTGGGCTCGGCTGGATTAACGGAAAATACTGCACGTAAAGAAGGTTTTGAGATTGTAGTTGGTACTGCAGATGGAGTTGATAAACATCCTGATACATTGCCTGGAGCTAGTAAAGGTAAGGTAAAATTAATCTTTTCACGCCAATCAGGGATTATTCTTGGCGGACAGATTAGCTGTGGGATGTCTTGCGCCCAGGCTATAAATATAATCGGTATTGCTATCCAAAAAAGAATGTCAGCAACCGAACTTGAAACTTTGCAGATCGCTACACATCCTTATTTGACAAGTGCACCGACAATGTATCCGATTATTGTTGCTGCGCAGGATGCATGTAGTAAGATGTGATATTTTAATACGTTTGTAAAGTAACTATAGTATAGAGGATTATTTATTTTAGATTGTTTTGATAATTTGATCGACGATAAATTAAATTAGCGCTTGACAAACGAGTCGGTTATGGTAAATTTTAATACAGTTTGGAAGCGATAATTTTTATGTATTAAACTGTTTTTATAATCTATGATTTTCATTTCCTTCCAAATACAGACGGGTCAAAAATATTTTTAAAAATAGTTGGGGGCATTTTGTTTTCGTTATTATTTTTAAGGCTTTTAGATGATGAGCGTGTTGCACTTGAAATTGATCGTTATAAATGGCTTAAGAGCGAAAGATTAGGCTATGATATTGGTAAAGAGAAAGCTGCTTTAGAATGGATCGAGCAATTCGGTCATGTTTGGCTGCAGGTGCATAAACCTAGACAGTATAAATCATTTCTTGATAAAAATTCTCAATTTAGAAGACGGCTGGAGCGTAGGGTTAGTTTTTCTTTTAGTAGGTAGTTTTAATGCGCATGTAAATATTCTTTTCAAAGAATTATTATATTAAAACAACCTTGTAGATTAGTTGTTAAAGCGGTATAATTAAATTTAATTATGAAAAAAATTATTGTTTTATGTATTATATTAATAGCTTTATTGGGAATTCAGGTTTGTTTTGCCGAACAAAGTACATATCTATATAAGCAGGCGCGTAAGTCTGTAAAGCACGCAGATTATGAATTCGCCTTAATTTATTATTCAAAGATTGTAAGTGATTTTCCTCAGTCAAGATTTTATAAAAATTCATTATTTGCAATTGGCGAGTATTATTTTGAAATAAATGACTATCTTGATAGCCGCAATAGTTTTATAGATTTTATAGATAGTTTTCCTGATTCCAGCGAGACGCTCTTTGTTTACATGTATTTATTGAAAATTGCTCAGCTGCGGAATGATCAAGAAGAAATGGAATTGTTAAAAAAGCATATTGTTTGTTTTAGGCAGATAAGCTTGCTTTTTAGAGATTATAAGGTTTTTCGGTTAAGAAGCGATTTTAAAGAATATAAAGCTCTCTACTATATAGACAAGGTGGAATTCTTTGTCGATGATAAAATTTTCCAAGAAATTAATTACTAGAATTTTTATTGTAAGCTCTAGTGCCTTTGTAGTTTTTTTGATAATATTCTTTGTTTTGAGTAACACTATAAACGCCCATCTTGAAAAAAGAAAACCATCTTTAGAAGGTTTCTTCTCCAAAATCCTAAAACAAGATATTAAGGTTCAAAGCGTAAAGTATGTTTTTCCAAATACGCTTATATTAAATAATATTTTAGTTGGCAATATTGATTATTTGGACAATAAAGTTCCTCTTCAGGCAGCAAAAGCAAAGCTCAAAGTCGATTTAAATACTCTCATTTTTAAAAGAAGGTTTATTTTTGATCGTATACATATTATCGAGCCACAAGTTGTTATTTCCGATAATATTTTTCTATTAATGAAGTTATTCCAGGGTAATCCTAGGGGAGTAAATATAAGTAAAAAAGATCCAAAAATCATTCTCTTGATAGATAAAGGATTATTGATATCTATATCTGATGATAATAAACGAATCTACCGTACATTAGATGCTTTAGTTGAAATAAACAGCGATAAGACAATTAAAAGTAAGGGTAGATTATTTTACGATCGGTATGCAAAAGACAAAAACCAATTTTTAAGCTACGATCTATTTTTACAATTCAGGGATAAGGGATTTTCTATTAGGAATTTTGAAGTTGATATGGCAGACTCTCATATTAATCTATGGGGAAGATTTATAAGCAATAACTTGATATTGAACGGTTATATGTTATCTAAATATTCCTTAAGAGAAATAAAATTAGATGATAAGACATTAAAAGATAAGATAGATTCTTTATTTGCAGGTAAAATTAAATCAAGGCTTCGTTCTGTTACTTCTGCGCATACAGGATTAAATATAACCGATATCGATTGTAAGATAAATTTTAATGATAATAATTTAAATATTGAACGGCTGTATTTTGATCTTAATAAGATAACTTTTTTGTTGTCGGGAGAAATTGATTTTTCTAAAAGAACGCTGTTTAATATTAGGCTTTCTTCTCTGCCTAGGGTTGCTAAAGAAAATAGATACAAAGATGTAAGAGCGATAGATCTTGAAGTAGATGGGTTTTTTAAAAAAAACGGATTTAATGGAGATATTCAGTTTACTTTTGTCAGGAAGACTAAATATTCACTTTTAAAAGAAAGCCTTAAGGGTAATTTACAAAAGTTGAAGTTTAAACATGTTGATAGGAATTTAGCTACAATCAGTTTTTTAAAAGCAGATATTTCATATAGAACGCAGACAAATATATATGATTTAAGTCTTAGCGATTTTGATTGTGATTTTGACATGAGTAACATTTTTGTTAAAGCTATAAAATTTAACTCAAGAATATTCGACGGTTTCTTAAACGGTGTTGGTAAGATTGATACAAGAAGGGTTCCCTATAAGATTGAGTTAGATATGGATGTAAGAGATGTGAGCTCTGAAATGATTCATTCTCTTTCAAAGTATTTTTGTAAGGTTTTTGGAAAGCTTCAAGGTAAGCTTAGGTATAGAGGGGTAAATAATTCACAACTAACTGGTTCACTTTTAATCAAACAGGGCTATTTGGATAAGTTAACTTTTTTTGTCTGGCTTGCTGATTCATTTGATATGTCTAGTGTAAAACAGCAGAAATTCGACCAGCTAAGCACAGATTTAATTATTGATGATGATGGTTGTAATTTAAATGATATAAGTCTTGAACATAATGATTTGATGCTGAAAGGGTTTTTTAAGCTACATGGAGAGGATATGGTTACAAGTAAATTATCTTTATTTTTGGGAGAAGATTTAGTTAAGGTCTCGCGTAAATTCCGTTCTTTAAGAGGTGTTTTAGGCAAAGATTTGTCAAAAATTAAGTTTGATTTTCAGCTTTCTGGGTTGTTTGAGCGTATGAATTTTAGATGGCTTGAATCCGAATTTAAGACAGCTATAGAAAGAAGAATTCCGAATTTTATTGAAAGGGCAATTGAGGCGAGGATTGAACGTGCTCTTGAATCTATGAAGGCAAAGCCACAAGAAGAAAACTAATCAATTTAATACCTATACATACTTATAAAACCGATAAGATAATAATTATTTAAGTTAAATGACCGAATATCGATGTCCGCATTGTAAGAAGCCTATTTATGACAAGGATGCTTTATTATGCCTTTATTGCGGTAATAGCCTTAATAGATACGGGTCTCATTTAGGAATACGGCACATAATGATAATCTCCAGTGTGATTTTTATTATTATTGCCTTTTTATTACTGGTAATAAAGTAGTTTTTTATTATACCAAATGTGTTAAAATGCAAACCATAAATTAACAATAGGAGAAGATATGTCAATTAAAGAATTTATAAAAAAGCTAAAAGATAATTTAATCAGTAGTATGGATAGATTAGATAAGAAAATAGAAAAAAAGGCTAAATCCAGATGTTGTTGCACTGGTGAAAAAAAGGAAGCAGATAAATGATTAAGTTTTTTTCAGAGTGGTTTGTGTTTGATATCTTGGGGATTGCTCCAAAATCATCATTGGGCAAAATACTTGAGTTTTTTATTTACGATAACTTAAAGATATTTTTGCTTTTGTTTTTAATGATTAGTTTTTTTGGTTTTTTAAGAAGTTTTCTGCCTCGGGATAAGGTAAAAAATTGGCTTCATAATAAAGGCATTATGGGAAATATATTTGCATCAATTTTCGGCGCATTAACTCCATTTTGTTCTTGTTCTTCTATTCCGATATTTCTAGGATTTTTAGAGTCAGGCATTCCTTTAGGGATGTCTTTTTCATTCTTAATAACTTCACCTCTTGTGAATGAATATCTTGTTGTTTTGATGTTTGGATTCTTCGGATTAAAAATAACATTGCTTTATGTATTAAGCGGTGTTTTAATTGGAGTGATTGCTGGATTCTTTTTAGGGAAGATTAATCTGGAGCGTTTCATCGTTAGGGATATAGTCGATACGAGGAACTCAGATTCGCAGCCAGTTTTTAATATGTTTATTGATAGGGTTAAATTCGGTATAAATGAAGCAAAAATAATAATTAAGCGTCTTTGGTTTTGGATAATTTTTGCTATTGGTATTGGTGCTTTAATTCATAATTATGTTCCTAAGGAGATGGTTGAATCTTTGACTGTCAAGACGGGTTTTTTGGGTGTGCCTTTAGCAGTTGCTATAGGGGTTCCGATGTATGGAAGTTGTGCTGCAATAGTTCCTATTGCTGTTGCTCTTTTTAATAAAGGTCTGTCCTTAGGGACTACGCTTTCCTTTATGATGGCTGTATCAGCTTTAAGTCTGCCGGAAGCAGTCATTTTAAGAAGGGCAATGAAGTTAAAATTGGTTTTTATTTTTTTCTTTGTAGTAACTGCAGGTATTATTTTAACAGGTTACTTGTTTAATTTTTTACAGAGTATTTTATTTTAGAGGAAATTGTTAATTAAAAATGACAAAGCTTTCACGTTCTAAATTGGAACTTTTTGTAGATTGTCCCAGGTGTTTCTGGTTGGATGTAAATAGAGGGATAAAAAGACCCCCACCGGCACCGTATACGATTAATTCTTCTATTGATTACCTGCTTAAAAAGGAATTTGATGAATGTAGAAAAAAGAAAATTAAGCATTACTTATTTGATAGGTTTAACCTTGATTTGCTGCCTTTTGATATAGAAATAATTGATGAATGGAGGAATAACTTTAAAGGGGTTAGGTTTCATCATGAAGATACAGATTTTTTGGTTTTTGGTGCTTTAGATGATGTTTGGGTGAATCCAAATAATGAATTGTTTGTAGTTGATTATAAGGCAACCGGAGCTAAAGAATATAAGATTTATGACAGTTATAAAAGACAGATGGAGGTTTATCAGTGGCTATTGCGTAAGAATAATTTTAATGTTTCAGAAACCGGATACTTCTTATTTTGTAAGGTGAATAAAGATTTAGGGTTTAAACAGGCTCATTTAAGTTTTGATTTGGCAATTGAACCGCTAGTAGGTAATGACACATGGATAGAGAAAACACTTTTTAATGCCAGGCAGTGTTTGAATGATGCTGTTGCAAACAGTAAGCCTGGGTGTAAATATTGTAATTTTGTCGAAGGAGTAAAGCAGCATGGAAAATAAATTTATCGTAGTGTTGGTCAGCTGTCCTTCAACAGAAAACGCTTTGAAGGTAAAAGAATGTTTATTAAATAGCAAGTTAGCTGCATGTATTAATATAGTTAAAGATGTTAAATCTTTTTTTTGGTGGGATGGAAAAATTAATTCATCAGAAGAACTACTTTTAATAATAAAAAGCAAAAAACAGCTATTCAGGCAGTTGGTAGATACGGTAAAAATTAATCATGAGTATGATGTACCTGAGATAATTGCTTTACCTATTGTTGATGGTAATGAAGAATATTTAAATTGGGTGGGAACTAACACAAAACAATGAATTTTCTTCGATTGGTCAAAAAAACAAGAAGCAGGCGTAGATTCTTTGAGAAAAAAAATATTCCTTCTAAGCTATTGTTTTATTTGGTTAACCTCGCAAGATTAACTTCCAGTGCAGCTAATCTGCAGCCATTAAGATACATAGTTTGTGGTAATAAAGAAAAAAACAACAAAGTTTTTTCAACTCTTTCCTGGGCTGGATACTTCAAAAGCTGGCCTGGACCAAAACAAGGTGAAAGACCATCAGCCTACATTGTAATCTTGGCTGATAAATCAAAAAATAAGTATGCTTGTTATGATTGCGGTATAGCAGCTCAGACTATTTTATTAGCTGCACAAGATAAAAATATTGCAGGTTGTATGATTGGTTCTATTGACAGGTTTAGATTAAAGAAAATACTAAAGATAGGCAATAAATATGATATTTTACTCTTAATCGCTTTGGGCTTTTCCAGGGGGAAGGTAATTTTAGAAAACATTGGGAAAACAGGTATAAAGTATTATAGGGATAAAGACAATGTTCATCATGTGCCTAAATATAGCATTGAGGAAGTTGTGCTAAAGGAATTGTCATAACTATAATAAAATGATAAAGATTTATTTCTAAAAAAAGCTTGACAAGTAGTAGGAAATATAATATATTAAGCACTCACACATGGAGGATTAAAATCAATTCAATAATCTTTGTGTCGATTGAAATCTTGGAATAATAATTTTTAACGATTATTCGATATAGATTTTGTAAGCGTCGATAGATCGGCGCTTTTTTGTTCTTTATAATTGTGCACTAAGCCAATAGATCAATGGAAATTTGCGGAGAGTTTGATCCTGGCTCAGAGTGAACGCTGGCGGCGTGGATTAGGCATGCAAGTCGAGCGATTTTAAAGTTGTTGTTTAATTTTAAGATAGCGGCAAACGGGTGAGGAACACGTGAGTAATTTACCTTCTACTCGGGGATAGCTTTGCGAAAGCGGAGGTAATACCCGATGTGCTCTAGAGAATGCGAATTCTTTAGGATAAAGACGGGGACCGAAAGGCCTGTCGATAGAAGATGAGCTCGCGTCCTATCAGCTTGTTGGTGGGGTAATGGCCTACCAAGGCTTTTGACGGGTAGCTGGTCTGAGAGGATGGTCAGCCACATTGGGACTGAGACACTGCCCAGACTCCTACGGGAGGCTGCAGTCGAGGATCTTTAGCAATGGGCGAAAGCCTGACTATGCGACGCCGCGTGAGGGATGAAGGTTTTCGGATCGTAAACCTCTTTCGATGGGAAAGAATATCCTAGAGACTAATATTTTCTAGGACTGACGGTACCCAGAGAAGAAGCCACGGCCAACTCCGTGCCAGCAGCCGCGGTAATACGGAGGTGGCAAGCGTTACTCGGATTCATTGGGTGTAAAGGGCAGGTAGGCGTCCTGATATGTTTTTGGTGAAATCCTCCGACTCAATCGGAGAACTGCCAAAAAAACTGTCAGGATTGAATGCAGGAGGGGAAAGTGGAATTCTCAGTGTAAGAGTGAAATCTGTAGATATTGAGAGGAACACCAGTGGCGTAGGCGACTTTCTAGACTGCTATTGACGCTGATCTGCGAAAGCTAGGGGAGCAAACAGGATTAGATACCCTGGTAGTCCTAGCTGTAAACTATGTACACTAGGTGTTGGGGGGTTGCCTTCAGCGCCGCAAGATAACTCGTTAAGTGTACCACCTGGGAACTACGGCCGCAAGGCTAAAACTCAAAGGAATTGACGGGGGCCCGCACAAGCGGTGGAACATGTGGTTCAATTCGATGCTACGCGAAGAACCTCACCAGGGCTTGACATGTAGGAAGTAGTGAACCGAAAGGGGAACGACCTGTCAAGTCAGGAGCCTATGCAGGTGCTGCATGGCTGTCGTCAGCTCGTGTCGTGAGATGTTGGGTTAAGTCCCGCAACGAGCGCAACCATCATCTTTAGTTGCGACCATGTCCGTTTTTTGGACGATGAGCACTCTAAAGAGACTGCCCGGGATAACCGGGAGGAAGGTGGAGATGACGTCAAGTCCGTATGGCCTTTATGCCCTGGGCTACACACGTGTTACAATCCTTACTACAAAGCGTTGCCAAACCGCGAGGTGGAGCTAATCGCAAAAAAGTAAGGTCAGTTCGGATTGGAGTCTGCAATTCGACTCCATGAAGCCGGAATCGCTAGTAATGGCGGATCAGCTACGCCGCCGTGAATACGTTCCCGGGCCTTGTACACACCGCCCGTCAAGCGATGGGAGCTGGCTATACTCGAAGTCTCCAAGCAATTGGGGCCTAAGGTAAAGTTGGTGACTGGCGCTAAGTCGTAACAAGGTAGCCGTATCGGAAGGTGCGGCTGGATCACCTCCTTTCTATTTATTTTAGTTTTGTTGTGAGAGATGGAAAGAAAACTCTTCAGCTCTCCGCATTTTTTTAATCTTAGTGTTGTTAGTGCATGAAGTATTCTGCTAAAGCAGAAAGGGCCGTTTTTGATGCTAAAAAACATTTATTCTGGTTTAGCTATGAAGATTGGGCCCATAGCTCAGCTGGTTAGAGCACAGCCCTGATAAGACTGGGGTCAGTGGTTCGAATCCACTTGGGCCCACCATTATGTGGGGGCGTAGCTCAGCTGGGAGAGCATCTGCTTTGCAAGCAGGGGGTCGTCGGTTCAATTCCGATCGCCTCCACCAAAGATAGAATTTTTGCTATTGTTACACAATAGCTTTGTTCTTTGACAACTTTTAGTAACATCTTTAATAAGTACAAATATGTATAAACCGAGAAATAAGTACACGTAAATTTTAACGAATTTTTACGTGGTCAAGCTACTAAGGGTTTATAGTGGATGACTTGGTGAAGTAGAGCGATGAAGGACGCGGTAAGCGGCGATACTGCTTCGGGGAGCTGCAAACAAGCTTTGATCCGGAGGATTCCCAATGGGGCAACCTTTCTTGGGTAATACCAGGAAATTTCTTACTGAATATATAGGTAAGAAAAGCTACACCCGGCGAACTGAAACATCTAAGTAGCCGGAGGAAAAGAAATCACAGAGATTCCCCCAGTAGTGGCGAGCGAAAAGGGAACAGCCTAAACCTGTTAATTTATTAATAGGGGTTGCGGGACCTCAATGTGGTAGATGGAAGAATAGCAGAATTGCCTGGAAAGGCAGACCATAGAAAGTGAAAGTCTTGTATGCAAAATTCTGAAGTCGCCTAGAGGTATCCCAAGTACTACGGGGCACGGGAAATCCCGTAGGAATCCAGGCCGACCATGGTCTAAGGCTAAATACTAACTTCAACCGATAGTGAAAAAGTACCGTGAGGGAAAGTTGAAAAGAACGCAGATTATGCGAGTGAAATAGAACCTGAAACTATAAACTTACAAAGCTGTCGCAGGGCTATGCTTATCGTAAGATAAGAATGCCTGACGGCGTACCTATTGAATAATGGACCGGCGAGTTAGTTTGATAAGCAAGCCTAAGGTTATACAGACCGAAGGCGTAGGGAAACCAAGTCCTAACAGGGCGTTTAGTTTGTCAAAATAGACCCGAAACTGAGTGATCTATCCATGGCCAGCGTGAAGCCTTGCGAAAGCAATGTGGAGGCGCGAACCCGTCAATGTTGAAAAATTGTGGGATGAGCTGTGGATCGGAGCGAAAGACTAATCAAACTCAGAAATAGCTGGTTCTCCCCGAAATAGTTCTAGGACTAGCCTCGTGTTTACTATGTAGCGGAGGTAGAGTGCTGAATGGGATATGGGGCCTTACCAGGCTGCCAAACCCAACCAAACTCCGAATGCCGCTATAATTATCACGGGAGTCAGACAGTTAGGGCTAAGCTTAATTGTCAAAAGGGAAACAGCCCAGACCTTCAGTTAAGGTCCCTAAACGTAGACTAAGTGGTTAAGGATGTAAGACCGCATTAACAGCCAGGATGTTGGCTCAGAGGCAGCCATCATTTAAAGAGTGCGTAATAGCTCACTGGCCGAGCGATCTTGCGCCGAAAATGAGGGGGGCTTAAGTCTACTACCGAAGCTAAGGATTTGAAAGAGATTCGTCTCTTTTAAGTGGTAGGGGAGCGTTCCGTACTAGGTTGAAGGCATACCGTAAGGAGTGCTGGACGATACGGAAGTGAGAATGCCGGTATGAGTAGCGAAAAAATCCGCGAGAAACGGATTCACCGAAAGTCTAAGGTTTCCTGGGGAAGGTTAATCCGCCCAGGGTTAGTCGATCCTAAGCTGAGGCCGAAAGGCGTAAGCGATGGACAAGGCGTTAATATTCGCCTACTGGCTAATTGGTGTTAACAACTGCATGGTGACACAGCAGCTCTATGGCTGCGCACGTTTGGATGTGTGCGTTTTTCTAAGAGGGATCTTAGGAAGGGAGGCCGCGCTACGGCAAGGTCGAAGTGATGTAAGAGCCTACTGTCGAGAAAAGCCATGTCAGGGAATCAATTAGTTAATCGTACCGTAAACCGACACAGGTAGACCACCAGAGAATGGTAAGGTGCTCGAGATAACTCTCGTCAAGGAACTCGGCTATATTCGCCCCGTAACTTCGGGAGAAGGGGTACCCTGTTTTGAAAGATTCAGGGTTTCAATGAATTGGCCCGGGTGACTGTTTAGCAAAAACACATCTCTCTGCAAACTCGCAAGAGGACGTATAGGGAGTGACACCTGCCCGGTGCTGGAAGGTTAAGAGGAGAGGTCAATCTGGCTTGCCAGATGAAGCTTTGAATTGAAGCCCCAGTAAACGGCGGCCGTAACTATAACGGTCCTAAGGTAGCGAAATTCCTTGTGGGGTAAGTTCCCACGCGCACGAATGGTGTAACAACTTGGGCGCTGTCTCGACGAGAGACTCGGTGAAATTGTAGTGGCGGTGAAGATGCCGCCTACCCGCATCAAGACGAAAAGACCCCAGAACCTTTACTGTAGCCTGATATTGGGTTTTGATTTAATTTGTGTAGTATAGGTGGGAGGCTTTGAAGCATAGGCGCTAGCTTGTGCAGAGCCGAAATGTGAAATACCACCCTTATTGTGTTAAGATCCTAATCCTTAGCCTTGAAACAGGCAAGGAGACAGTGCCAGGTGGGCAGTTTGACTGGGGCGGTTCCCCTTTAAAAGGTAACAAGGGGGCCCAAAGGTTGGCTCAGGACGGTCGGCAATCGTCTGTGGAGTGTAAACGCAAAAAGCCAGCTTAACTGCGAGGGAGACATCCCGAGCAGATGCGAAAGCAGGGGTTAGTGATCCGGTGGTTCTGCATGGTAGGGCCATCGCTCAACGGATAATAGGTACTCTGGGGATAACAGGCTGATCGCGCTCGAGAGTTCATATCGACAGCGCGGTTTGGCACCTCGATGTCGGCTCATCATATCCTGGGGCTGGATAAGGTCCCAAGGGTCCGGCTGTTCGCCGGTTAAAATGGTACGCGAGCTGGGTTCAGAACGTCGTGAGACAGTTCGGTCTCTATCTGGTGTGGGCGTAGGATATTTGAAGAGGAGTTGCTTCTAGTACGAGAGGACCGAGGTAAACGAACCTATGGTGTTCCAGCTGTCCTGCCAAGGGCAAAGGCTGGGTAGCTATGTTCGGAATGGATAAGCGCTGAAGGCATATAAGTGCCAAGCCAACCTCAAGATTAGATATCCCAATCAGGCTGGTCGAAGACTACGACCTTGATAGGCTGCGTGTGTAAGGCTGGTAACAGCTTAAGCTAAGCAGTACTAAATGCCAATTGGCTTGACCTAGTAAAACATTCGTACTCTTTTTAGATGTTATTAAAAGTTGTTAGATTTTTTCCAGTGACCATACTGAAGGGGCAACACCCGTTCCCATTCCGAATACGGTCGTTAAGCCCTTCAAGGCCGATGGTACTTTAGTGGCAACGCTACGGGAGAGTAGGTAGTCGCTGGTTTATAATTATCCCCAGTGGTTAAATATCATTGGGGATTTTTTTTAACTTCAGTTAATCATATATAATTTAGTTTGAAATCTACTTTATTTTATTTATTAAAGATGTATAATATAACTTAATTTAAGGATAAATATAAAGCTAAATGAAAAAGTGTAGTTTTTGTTCATACGAATCGCAAGATAATGAGAAGCTTTGTAAAAATTGTGGGGCTGATTTTGCCGAGCAGCAAAAATTAAAGTGGTATTTTAAGCCTTCGATTATGGTTTTAGCTTTTTTTTCCGTTGGACCTTTTGTTTTACCGTTAGTGTGGTTACATCCGAGGTACCAATTAAAAACAAAAGTTATATTAAGTACGGTAATTTTACTTATAAGTATTACTATGTTTATAACCTTTATTAAATCCGTGGAATCGATCGTACGGTATTTCGATTTGATTAACCAAATTATCGCTCAATAAGATAAATGATTAAGAAAATATTGTTTTTAATAGCATTGATCTTTTTTATTAATTTTACAACAAAAGGAATCTGTAATATGGAAGAAACAGTCGTAGTTTTTGATACAAACCAGGGACAAATTGAATTAAAACTTATGCTGGAAGTTGCTCCCAAGACTTGTGAGAATTTTATCGGCTTGGTAAAAAAGGGTTATTATGATGGTATAATTTTTCATAGGGTGATTAAGGGTTTTATGCTTCAGTCCGGAGATCCGACCGGAACAGGAACAGGTGGAGAGTCTATTTGGGGCGAGTCTTTTGAGGATGAGGTTAGTCAAGGCGTGTCATTTGACAAAAAAGGTATTCTAGCTATGGCCAACAGAGGACCTAATACAAACGGCAGCCAGTTTTTTATTACTACTGCAAAAACGCCTTGGTTGAATATGCATCATACTATTTTTGGAGAGGTAGTTGTTGGCTATGATGCGATTGAAAAAATTGAAAACTTAGCTACTGGACCTGGCGATAAGCCGCTAGATGAACAAAAAATTATAAAGGCATATTTGAAATAAGCTGTTTATGCATATAAAAGAAGAAGATATCAGGATTGATTTTTTTAAATCATCCGGTCCTGGTGGTCAGCGCAAGAATAAAAAAGAGACTGCGGTTAGAGCTGTTCATCTACCTACAGGTATAAGCGTATTGGCTACTGAATCCAGAACACAGGCGCGCAATAAACAGATTGCGATAATGAGATTAAAGAAGCGCCTGAAAGAGCTTTTGGCAAAGCGCAAAAAAAGAGTTCCTATAAGATTGCCGTTAGCGGTTAAGGAAAATATTCTTAAAGAAAAGAAAAAAAGAAGCCAGATAAAAAAAAGCCGCAAGAAGAATTTGGAATCTTTTTTAGAAGATGAATAATTTCTTATTAATTGACATTTTAGATAGGGTCAATTTGGTTGTTTTTTTTACAAGCATTCTGCTTTGTGTGTTTGTTTTGTTATTAAAGCCGCAGACAAAGACAGAAAAGAAAAACATGGCTCTATTAAGTACCTTTTTGCTTGTTTTATTTATTGAGATGTTTGGGTTTCCGGTTACGGTTTATCTTTTGTCCAGTTGGCTTAAGCAGAAAAGCATTTTGCCGGTTATAGATTTTCATAAATTCCATTTGGTGCTTGTTTATTTAGGTTTAGAGAAGAGTGAATTTGCCAGGAAGCTGTTGCTTTTTTCATTTCATATGGGTCTTCTGATAGGGTTTATTTTATTGTTCTTGGGATGGAAGCGCATCTATCAAAAGAACAAGCAACAACTTGTTACAACAAGTATATATAGGTATCTAAGGCACCCTCAGTATGCGGGGTTATTGTTGATTTGTTTTATTTATTTTATTAAATCACCGACTCTGCCTTCAATGGTTATGTTCTTTGTGCTTTTGTTTAGTTATGTATGGTTGGCAAGAAGAGAGGATAATTTGCTGTACGTGAAATACAAAGAAGAATTCATTAAGTATAAGAAAAATACCGGGGCGTTTTTTCCCAGGCTATTTGCATTTATTTTTGTAATGGTTTTTTTTATGTCGGTTCCTGGGGTTGGTTTTTGTCAAGCGCAGGAGTTTTCTTATTTCGGTATAGGCTATGGCAATAGGGATTTTGACGGAAGGATTCTTAGACAACAGGCAAGTTTTTATAAGGATACAGATAGCAATTGGGTAAGGTTTATTGATATAACCTGGGATGAAATAGAGCCATCTATTCCAACCGCAGACGGTATTCATTCCTACGATTGGGAAAGGTTGGATTTTCTTATCAATGAATGGCAGAATGCAGGTTTTGATATCCAGCTGGCTATTGATCCTTATTCTTCTTGGGCTGCCAATGAGCGAGCCGAAAGCGAAGATGTTCCTAGTTTTCTATGGATAAAAGAAGAGAACAAAAAGCATTTTCAAGAATTTATTTTTGCTATGGCTGCAAGATATGATGCGGATGGCTCTTCAGACATGCCGAATATTCAAAAGCCGATTTTTTATTATTCGATTGGTACAAGAGAGATTTTCAATAATTTTTGTAAAGAAGATTATAGGAAGTTTGCAGAATTCATAAAGTTTACCAGTAAAACCTTGAAAGAGGCAAATCCGAAGATTAAGGTAATTCTCAGCGGGATTGATATGGGTAATATTTTTGACGAACGGGTAAAAAGAAGGCAGTTTCATAATTATCAAGGTAAGCTTACACAGATGCTTTTTTGTGCAAAAAGATTCATAAAACTTGCCGAGTGTGCTGATGTGATAGAACTGCGCTGTGACTGCGACTATACGGGTATTCCTGATGCCGTTAATTATATAAAAGAACAGTTGAATATTAATAATATTACTATTCCTGTTTGGGCCAGCGTTAATCTGATAGATTCAATTTTTTTAACTGAACAGCATAAATATTCCAGCCATTTTTTTAAAAGGGCAAGGTTATTAAAAAAGATACTGCAAAACAAGCGTCATAAAAGGTATGACATTACCTATGAATGGCTTACCCGGCAGCAGTCGAATATTTTATTCAAGAAGACTGTGATGTTAAAGGCCTTTGGCGTGGATAAGGTTAATTTTCAGTCTTTGGAGAATTCAAAAGAAGGAAATTACTCTACAGGCATTATTGATATCAAAGGGAAAAAGCGGCCTTCTTTTTATGCCCTTAAGTTGATGAATGACAAATTAGGGCAAGCGCAGTTTTTAGAAAGGTTGAATTTAGGCCCTGGGGTATACGCTTTTAAATTCAGGAAAGAAAATACTATAATTTATGCTTTGTGGAATGATGCTCGGGAGTTTCTTTTTCCTTGGGAAAGTTATTCCAGGCAGAAGGTTATTTTGAAAATCCCCGCTGAGTCTGCACGGGTGACATTAAATTTTACAAGAACAAAACAGTCGGATGCGGTGAGCATACTAAAGCCCGTAAGAAACAATATTTTAAAATTTGTTTTAGAAGATGATCCGATAATAGTGGAGTATACAGAATGAGCGTAATTGTATTAGGAACTATCGGGCTAGATACCATCAAAACACCTGTTGCTTTAAAAAAAGATATTCTAGGCGGTTCGGCAGTACATTTTTCCATGGCGGCAAGAATTTTTACCAAGGTTCATATGGTTTCCTGCGTGGGAAGTGATTTTCCTGAAAAGTATAATAGTTTTTTGACGAATAGGGATATTGATCTACGTTCGATTTCTGTGATTAATGGTGAAAACTTCCGTTGGTCCGGTGAGTATAAAAAGGATTTTAATTGCGCTATTACTAAAAAAACAGTAATCGGCGTACTGGCTAATTTTAAACCGGATATTACTAAAGACCAGCGCAGGATAAAGAATGTTTTCTTAGCCAATGTTGATCCCAGATTACAGTTATCTTTATTGAAGAAATTTATTTCTCCTGGATTGGTGGCTTGTGACAGCATGAATTATTGGATTGAAAATAGTAAAAAAGATCTGCTGCGGGTTTTAAAAAAGGTGCAGATTTTTTTCTGTAACGATCAGGAGGCAAGACAGCTTACCGGAGAATATAATATCATCAAGGCCTCAAAGAAATTATTAAAGATGGGCCCAAAGATAGTTTTGATTAAAAAAGGAGAGCATGGGGTGTTGCTTAATGCAGATAGTTTCATGGTTGCGCTTCCTGCGTTTCCGATCGATGGGATAATTGATGCTACCGGCGCCGGAGATAGCTTTGCCGGTGGGTTTATGGGAAGCTTGTCTTTAGAAAAAAAAATCACCAGAGAATCTATCTTTAACGCGATCATAAAAGCTACGGTTATTGCTTCGTTTAATGTTCAGGGATTTGGTTTGGTGGCTACGGCAGGCTTAAATAAAAAATCGATTTCAAAACGTATAAACAAATATAAGAAATTATTTTCTCTATAACAGAAAGAGCACAACAAGATGAAAAAGATTTTACCTTTAATAATTATTGTATTAGCGGTTAGTTCGGTTTTAACCTTTATTTTTATCAGAGGAATAGATAAGCAGGATATAAAAGTGGATGTTGATTTATATGTGATGAGCTATTGCCCTTATTCGGTGTTAGCTGAGAGTTCCTTTAGTATCCTAAAAGATATCTACCGCGATAAGATTAATATAAATATTAACTATATAGCCGAATTAGAAGGTAATAATCTTTCTGCTATGCATGGGATTGATGAGCTTAAAGAGAACATGCGCCAGCTTGTGATCGCAGCTTACTATAGAAATAAGTTTTGGGATTATTTAGCAGCAAGGAATTCTTTTGTTAAGGCTGATAATTGGCAAGGCAGCCTTTTGATAGTTGGAATAGACCCGCAAGATATAGAATCAAAAGTCGAGTCTGTTGGCAAAGCACTGTTATTGAAGAACATTAAAAAAGCTAATGATTTAGGCGTTATAGCTAGCCCGACAGTTTATATCAACAATAAGCTTTATGAGGGAAGTAATGATGTCGCTTCCTTAGCAGTTGCAATATGTAAGGAATTTAATCAGACTAAACCTGCGATATGCGTAAAGCTTCCAGAGTGTTTTAGCGATTCTGATTGTTATCTACCTTTTAAAAACGGCAAGTGTGTTAAAATTGAAGATAAAGATGGCGTTTGTGAATTTGAAGATGCTGTTAGATTTAAGGCCTATCTGGTGGAATCAAAAGATTGCCTGAATTGTTCCGATTATTTGTTTGCCTTAAGGACGTATGAGAAGCTGTTTCGTGGAATGACGCTAGAGCATATCGATTATGCAACCAAGATAGGTAAGGAAGTCGCTGGAAGAGCTGGTCTAACCGCATTACCTGCGGTTGTATTTGAAAAGGGGATTGAATCTGCAAAAAGTTTCAACCGCGCCACAGCTTCAGGCATGGTAAAAAAATCAGGCAGTAGCGATTATTATCTTGGTTCTGATATGTTATTAAAGGGTCAGCTTTTTCTCGATAGAAAAGAAAAAGCAGACACACTTACTCTTTTTGTAATGAGCTATTGTCCTTTTAGTGTGGCATTAGAGAATGCTCTAATAGAGAAGATAAATAATGATAATCTGGATTTAAAGCTCGAGTTTAAATACATATTTTCTAAGGATAAAGATGGTAATATGGTTTCCTTGCACGGTAAGGAGGAGATGCATGAGAATATTGAGCAGATGATCGTACAAAAATATTATCCGGATAAGTTTTTTGATTATATATTATGCCGCAATAAGGATATTAAAAATAGAGACACCTGGAGAGAATGTGCGACTTCTTTCGGTATGGATCCGAAAGAAATCGAAATAAAGGCCTTTGAGGAAAACAAAGTTTTGGTAGAGGAAAGCGAAAAACTTTGCCGGGGTTTGGATGTCAAAGCCAGCCCTACGATATTCTGGCAGAATAATTACAGGTTAAACAACAGAAGCGAGCTTAAGAAAATCAATGGGTTAGCAGATATTGATCTTGAAAAAAGCTCGGGTTCGTGCCGTTAATCTCTAATAGTTTTTATAGTATTTATATGTTATAATTAATCAAATACATAAATTTATGAAGAAAACCATAATTATTGCTTTGGGGATGTGTGTTGTTTTATCCGGTTACTGTGATGCTGGTACTTATGATTTGGAGATAATCACCTATTATCCTGCTCCTTACGGTATTTATGAGCAGCTTCAGGCTGATAAATTAGCAGTAGGAGATATTAATGAAGATGGTAAATTGACCGGTGGGGATATCCCAGAAGATGGTGCTTTAG
>Ga0208902_1000111_pt1 | contig 49012 bp, 65 predicted proteins | sample AntAceMetag02UKH_FD_184767 | JGI IMG/M metagenome (GOLD analysis project Ga0208902, IMG submission 184767) | Saline lake microbial communities from Ace Lake, Antarctica - Antarctic Ace Lake Metagenome 02UKH (SPAdes) (version 2) | ecosystem: Environmental > Aquatic > Non-marine Saline and...
ATTTTGTGGGTAACGATTACGGTTACAGATTTAAGAGAAATATCGATAGGTTCCAGTCTAGGGTTTCGAAGTTTGAAGAAAGTATGGTTAGGCAATGGGTTGATAATAGATTGACGACTGCTTGCAAGCATGGATTTACACTTATTTATGATGAATTCACACGCTCTAGGCCTGAGGCAAACAATATTTTACTTTCTATTCTAAGTGAAAGGATACTGAATTTGCCTGTTGCAGGGGACCAAGAGGAATCATTTGTAAAGGTTCATCCAAATTTTACGGCCATTTTTACATCCAACCAAAAAGAATATGCTGGTGTACACCCAAGTCAGGATGCACTTATGGATAGGCTGGTCACCTTAACTTTAGACGCCTTTGACTATGAAACAGAAGTTGCTGTGACCCAAGCTAAGTCTGGGCTTTCCAAATTAGATGCCCAAGCGATAGTTAGCCTCGTAAGGGATTTGAAGAGTGCACCGAGCTGCGATATTGGTCCCTCTGTCCGTAGCTGTATCAAAATTGCCAAAATACTTAAGGTTCAAGATATGTTTCCTATATCTGCCAATAAGAACTTTGTGCACATTCTCGAGGATGTACTAATCTCCGAATCGGTCAGACATGGTTCAGAAGTGAACTCTGGTGTCTTGAAAAAGATGGTTCAGGAGTTGGCGCAGAAATATATGACACGAACACCTGTTGCAAAGAGTTCGCAGGAGCGCGCTGGAGTATAAGAAAATAGTTTTTTAGAAAACTATTTGGATAATAAGGCATAATTTTTATTTATAAATAATTTATTTCCTGCAGTTGTAAGTGGCAACCAGGGTTGAGTAGTGTTTTCTATTGAAAAGGCATTCTATGGCAAGTGAGGAAGAAAGCGACTTAGGTTTGGGTTTAGGGGGTTTGTTCAAGGGTATAGAGAAGCTAGTCAAAATGGCGTCTGATTTAAAAGAAGGTGAAGTCAAGAGCGGAGGCGGCGAGATTGATCGGGGCCATCTCAAAAAAGGTATGAAGGGCGTTTTTGGTTTTTCTGTAAATACGTTAGCAGGGAAAAAGGCGCAAGTAGAGACATTTGGAAATATTAAGAGAACACCTAAAGGTCCTGTAATTGAGAAAGAAAGAAAACCGATCAGTGATCTTTTTGATGAAGAAGATGAAATCAAGATTTATGCTGAAATGCCGGGCGTAAATGAAGAGGATATTAAGGTAGTTCTAAAGGAAAAGCTTCTTAATATTTCAGTACGAAGTGGTGATAGAAAATATCATGAAGAGTTTTTACTTCCAGTGAGAGTAAAACCTGAAACCCTTACATCGAGTTATAAAAACGGCATCTTAGAAATAAGAATGAAAAAATGACAAAAAGCATGTTGACTCTAAAAGTAAAAGAAGCGTTGCCAAAAGATGTTGGCAGGACAATTGCTCGGATTGATCCAGAAGACATGCATATTCTTGAATTAGAAGTGGGTCAAATTATAGAGGTTGAAGGTAAGAAAAAAACGCCTGCTAAGCTTATGCCCTGTTATCCTAAAGATAGAGGGAAGAAGATTATTCAGATTGATGGAGTATCACGAGAAAATGCACAAATTGGACTAGATGAGAAGGCAAATATTCGAAAAATAGTTCATCAATTTGCTAGCAAGGTCAAACTTCTTCCATTAACCGTATCAAGTTTGCCTCAAAGAGATAAAGACACTCAATATATTGGCTCCCTGCTCCAGGGGCAGCCCGTTGTGGCTGGCGATAGAGTAAGGGTCACACTTTTTGGATCGAAGCATTTTGATTTTAAGATTTTGGATACTGCGCCAGAAGGTGTGGTATTAATTACGCCTGGCACACAAATAGAAGTGGAGTCAAGAGGGGCTGGTGAGTCACATCCAGTTAAAATTTCTTATGAAGATATAGGCGGGATTGGTAATCAGATCCAAAGAATTAGGGAGATGATAGAGTTTCCATTTAGATTTCCTCAAGTATTTGAAATGCTGGGTATTGAAGCGCCTAAAGGTGTTTTGCTCTACGGTCCTCCTGGTACAGGAAAAACTTTAATTGCTCGTGCTGTGGCTAATGAAACCGATGCTTATTTTACTTGCATAAATGGGCCTGAGATTATGGGAAAATATTATGGGGAGTCTGAAGGCCGCCTAAGAAGTGTTTTTGAAGATGCTCAAGCGCATGCTCCAGCAATTATTTTTATTGATGAGATAGATGCTATCGCTCCTAAAAGAGAGGAAATGGGCGGAGAAAGACAAGTCGAACGGCGCGTGGTAGCTCAACTTTTATCTTTGCTAGATGGACTAGAGTCCCGAGGTCAAGTTGTTGTTATTGGAGCTACTAATATTCCTAATTCCTTAGACCCTGCTTTAAGAAGGCCGGGCAGATTTGATAGAGAGATTTCAATTCCTATTCCTGATAAAAATGGAAGGTTTGAAGTTTTGCAGATACACACCAGAGGAATGCCTTTAGCAGAGGATGTTAGTATAGGAAAATTGGCTGAAATTACACACGGATTTGTGGGTGCAGATTTGGAGGCCTTGGCAAGAGAAGCAGCAATGTCGGTTTTGAGAAAGATTTTGCCGAAGATTGATTTTAAAATGGCAGATATTCCTTATGAGGTTTTGCTTAAAGTAAAAATTACGATGGATGATTTTTTGGAAGCAATGAAAGAGGTAGAGCCGTCGGCTATTAGAGAATTTTTTATAGAAGTGCCTAATGTAAGATGGGAAGATATAGGGGGTTTGGAAAAAATTAAGGAAGAGCTTAAAGAGGCCATAGAGTGGCCTTTAAAATATGCAGACTTGTTTGAAAAAACTGCTACTACCCCACCTAAAGGGATTTTGCTTTATGGAGCACCAGGGACAGGCAAGACACTTTTAGCTAAGGCGGCTGCTACTGAAACCGGAGTTAATTTTATTTCTGTCAAAGGTTCTTCTCTTATTTCTAAATATGTAGGAGAAAGTGAACGTGCAATTCGTGAGGTGTTCAAAACGGCAAAACAAGCAGCGCCTACAATCTTATTCTTTGATGAGATTGATGCGATAGTTCCAAAAAGAGGTACGGAAAGTACAGATACTACCGAGCGTGTTATTAGCCAGTTTTTAATTGAGATGGATGGGATTGAAGAGCTTAATGGAGTCACGGTGTTAGCAGCGACTAATAGATTAGATTTAATTGAGCCGGCATTATTGCGCAGTGGTCGGTTTGATCTGTTGCTTGAACTGCCTAAGCCTGACGAGGCTATTAGAGAGGAAATCTTTAAGATACATACAAAAAACAAACCCCTTGCCAAAGACATTAACCTAGGTGCATTGGCCAAGAAGGCGGATTTTGTGGGTGCTGATATTGAATTTGTTTGTCGAAAGGCGTCCATGTTTGCGATAGGTGATTTTATTAAAAATAAAAGATTGATGAAGGGCGCAAAAAAGGTGCCGATTGATTTTGATGCCCAGGTGCGGATAACAAGTGAACATTTTGAAAAAGTAATCAGGTTGGTGAATGAAAAAAATAAAGGGATTTTAAATGTCTAAAAAAGGATTATATATTTACGGAATTATCAACTCTAATGCCAAAAAGCAGTTTGACTGCAGTGGTTTGACGCACGGCGAAACGGTTTATACTATTCCTTATCAAGATATTGCAGCTGTAGTAAGTGACTCAAAAATTATTGATGGGGCTAGGAACAAGGATTCTATAATAAAGCAACTTGTTGCGCATCAAATGGTAATTGAAACTGTGATGGCTGACCATACTGTTATACCTATGAAATTAAATCTGTTTGCTTTAGATGAGAAAGAAGTAAGAGAAATCTTGAATAGAGGATATAAGCTGATCGGTGATATTTTTGAGAAAACAAAAAACAAAATAGAGATGGATCTTGCTGTAACATGGAGCGACTTTGATCTTTTTTTAAAAAATCTTGGCGAAGAAAAAGAGCTCAAGGATTCAAAAGATAAATTTCTGGCTGCCCCTAAGACTAACATTGAAGATAAACAGATTGAGATTGGAGCCTTGGTTCAAAAAAAGATGGATGAGAAAAGAAAAAAGATTGCACTTGAGATAGAAGATTATTTGAAGAATTTTTACAAAGACTTTAAGGTTAATGAGCTTTTAGATGATAGGACAATTGCTAGTATGGCTTTTTTAATCGATAAAGAGTTGCTAGAAGATTTTTATGAGAATATAGAATTGCTTGATACCCATTTTGCTAGCACGTTAAATTTTAGATGTGTAGGGCCACTTCCAACTTATAGTTTTTATACCCTTGAAGTAAAAAAGATGATGTTTGAAGAAATAGATATGGCAAGAAAGACGCTTTGTTTAGGTGAAATTACAACTAAGGACCAGCTTGCAAAAGCTTATCGAGAAAAAGCCGCTTCTTCACATCCTGATAAAAATCCTGATAAGCCTGGCATAGAGAAAGTGTTTGATAAAATAGTTGCAGCCCGTGCTACAATTGTGGATTATTGCAAGGCTTGTGAACAGGCTGGGCAAAGTAATAATTACATTTTTAACAAAGAAGAATTTAGAAAGAATTCGATATTGGTTAAGTTGAAAGGCTAGTATGGAAAAAGAGGGCAAATATCTCTACTGCATAATAGATTTGAGCGAAACTAAAAAGTTTTGGCTTTTGAGTAAGCTAGAGAAATTTTGGCCTTTTAGCAAGCTAAAAAAATTGGGAAAAGGAAGGACGTTTGGGCGTTTAGGAATTGGTGGCAGAGGCGATGTTCTACATACGATTTGCCGTAATTCTATTGCAGTAGTGGTAAGTGATTCGCCAGTAAAGAGGTATACAACAACAATTGACAATGTATTTGCCCATGAAGCCTCTATTGAGGCGGCAATGAAGGCGCATACTATTTTACCATTTCGATTTAATACAATTGCAAAAAGTGAAGAAGTGGTGAAAAGAATATTGGCAAAAGAGTATGAGACATTTACCAATTCATTAAAGGAGGTTGAAGGTAAAAAAGAGCTCGGCGTGAAGGCAATGTTTAAGGAGCGTGTGGTTTATAAGGATATTTTAGAAAAGTATGACAACGTGAGGAAATTAAAAGAGAAGATTGCGCCAATTCCACCCGTTAAGACTTATAAGCAGCGTATCGAGATAGGAAGAATGGTTGAAGCTGCACTAAAAAAAGAGAAAGAGCTTTATAAGCAGAAATTTTTAAGTGCACTATCGCCTTTAGCGGCAAAGATTAAGGTTAATGAGCCATATGGTGAACGTACATTTTTAAATGGTGCCTTTTTTGTAAGCGAAGATAAAGAGTCTGTTTTTAGCCAGCAGATAGATGAGCTCGATTTAAAATATGGCGATAAAGTAAAAATTAAGTATGTAACCGTAGTTCCTCCATTCAATTTTGTTAATTTGAAAATAAATACGGAAGATTATTAATGTTTATCATTGACGATATATTTCTTTTTCCAGTTAAGGGTACGGTTTGGATTGCAGAAAAAATCCAGGAAATGACAAACAGAGAAATGCTTGATGAGGGTCGTGTTAAAGAGGCACTTGCAGAGTTGCAAGGCAAGTTTGAGATGGAGGAGATAAATGAACAGGAGTATATGAAGCAGCAAGAGATGTTAATGGAACGTTTAGACGCGATAAGAAAATGTAAAGAGAATAGTTAAAAACAGACATAAAGAGGGAAAAAAATGGCGATTTCTTTACAAGTGTTAAGTGAAAAAGCAAGAAAAGAATTATGCAAACTGGTTGGACTTGATTTTTCTTCCATGACTGGAATTGTTAAAGGTGAAGGTGACAAGGGATGGGTCGTAACTCTGGAGGTGGTTGAAAGGCACGCTATTCCGGACTCATTGGATCTTTTGGCAGAGTACGATTTTTATCTTAATGAGGAAGGCGTTTTACAGACCTTTGTCAGAAAGGGATTGCGCTCACGCAACTCAGAAGGTGTAAGCGAAACTTGCTCGACAAGTTAAAAGCTTATCCAAAAATTAACAAATTTATAATTGTCAAACACCTGTCAAAAATATAAAAAGAGTTTAAGTCAGCCGTAACTTTGGTAACCAATATTCGACTGGCTTATACAAGTCGCCTTCTTTTACTCATTACTTGAGCAATATGGCGTTTTCTCTTGGCATTTCGCTGTTGACTTTGTTTGTAGGCTAGACATGTGCGGTATCTAGTCTGAGCGAACTCTTTCATGCGTGGGCTTTCAATTTAATTTTTGGTTGTAAACGACATTTTTCACGCTAAACCTGTTTTCCTTAGCTAACCAAGAAATTTATCCTTTAAGATATAATTAGCATTTTGTTGGGAGAATTGCAATGGTGTACTTGGATTTAACAGAATACGGATACTGCACTAATATTTACTTTTTAGCGAAGAAAAAGAGCAAGGATAAAAAACTGGAAAACTTGTGAGGACGTGCAGCTATTGAATCAAGCTAGAAGCGTTTCCAAATGATGGAATTTGATATATACTTTTCTCAGATAGGAGTTATGGACCAAGAATCTTTGTAGTATGAGATTCATTGGTTCGTTAAAATTTGGCACGAGAGATTTGAGGAAACATGGAATTAGACGAGAAGAAAGAGGCGGGTGGTTTGGCTGACCTTATCGATAGAGTTCTAGATAAGGGATTGGTAATCAATGCTGATATCACGGTGTCCGTTGCCGGAGTCGAGCTTTTGGGAATTAAAATTAGGGCGGCTCTTGCTTCTTTTGAAACAGCGGCGCGGTATGGGTTAGAATTTCCATCGAGTGTTAATACACAAACTGATGCATGGAAGGAGGCAACAAAAAATAAAGAGGAATGCCCCCAATGTGGTAAAAGGGCGGTGGTTGACGAGCTGCTAAATGAAGGTTGTAAATGGTGTGGCTGGCAAAGTGCTAAGGTAAAAATAGAGCAAAAACAGGTAATTTAGGATAACCTAGAGAACGAGTATGAAGAAAAAATTTAGTACAGTTAATGATCTAAGAAGTGGTTTGGATGTTGTAAGAAAACGTAAGAGCCCAATGGGCCTTGTTGTATCGTCGGCGACGGAGCTGGAAAGTGGCCTTCAGAAGCTATTTGGCGGCCCAATTCTGAATGAAAGAGATAAAGAAGAACTGCGTGAATTTGCCGAGAGAGAAACGCAGAAAGTGGCAAAACGAAATTTAAAACTAAATACGTGCAGATTCAAGGCGCTTAATCAGAAAGCCAAAACAAAAGTGATGCAGCAGATAAGGGATGAGATAAACAAAGCGGATATTTTTAGAAACGTTTACGAGGATCCGGTGCGTGTTGTACCTGCTCGAAAACTGTCAGCTGAAAGAGAGGAAGATCTTTCAATTGATAAAGGTTCTGTAGGGCAAGAATATACAGGGTTTAAGATAACAAATCTTAAAATCTAAGAGAGCTAGCAATGCCTATAGATATTGACGAAAAGAATCTGAAACACGGCGTCTTGGGCCTTGTTATATCCTTGGTAGAAATTATTAAAGAGACACTTAATATTCAAGCAATGAAGCGGATGGAAAGTGGAAATCTAACTGAAGAGGAGATAGACAGGTTGGGTGAAGCTCTTATGGATTTAGATTTGGCTGTTGAGGAGATAAAAAAAGAGCAAGGTGTTACTGAGTCGGTCAAATCGGTAAGAGATGGGCTTGATAGTATTGTGGATGATGTCTTAAATAAAATGATAAATCCTACTGAACGGGAAAGAAAAGCTAAGCAAAAGGAAATTTGAAAATGGCAAATGGCTTATATCTTTACTGTCTAGCGGAAGGAAATGAAAAAATAAATTTTGGCAATATGGGGGTTGATGAAAATAAAGTTTATACTATTGCTTATCAAGACCTATGTGCTATAGTTCATGATTCTCCCATAACTTTCTATAAATCTGAAAATGACAAGATAGTAACAAAGTGGATAATAGCTCATCAAAAAACTATCGATGCCGCCTGGCAAAGATTTGGCACAATTTTACCTTTAGGTTTTAGTACAATAATTAAAGGTGAAGAAGGGATTGAAGCTAAGGAAAATTTGAAGCGCTGGATACATGATGATTATGAAAATTTGAAACAGAAATTGACTAAAGTTAAAGGCAAAGCTGAGTATGGCATTCAGATTTTTTGGTTTCCTAAGTTGGTTGGGGAGCGCTTGATAGAAAATGATTCTGAGATTAATAAGTTAAATGAAGAGATAAAGTCTAAATCTCGCGGCTTAGCTTATATGTATAAGCAAAAACTTGAGAAACTTTTGCGAAAGAAAATAGAAGAGAAAGCAACGAGCTGTTTCAAAGATTTTTATGACAGAATTAAAAAATGTGTAGATGAAATTAAAGTTGAAAGAACAAAAAAGCCTGTGGTTGATAAGCAGATGTTGCTAAATTTTTCTTGCTTGCTTCCTAAAGAGAATATTAAGATATTGAGCAGAGAGCTCATAAAAATTGACCATTTAGAAGAGTTTTCTGTTCGTTTTACTGGCCCTTGGGCGCCGTATAGTTTTGTATAAAGGTGTAAAAATGAAATCTGTTGTCACAGAGCCGCTCGATGGTGAATTTGAGAGAACCACACAAGCAACCTTGGTAGACTTATTAGATCGGGCTTTAGATAAGGGCTTGGTAATTAATGCTGATATTATTATCTCGGTTGCCGGAGTTCCTTTAATTGGTATTAACTTGCGTGCAGCATTGGCTGGGATGGAGACTATGCTTAAATATGGGGTAATGCAGGCTTGGGATGAGGAAACCAGGGCTTGGGAAACAGAGCATCGGAAGAAAAAAATTTCTCCTGAGTTAGTATAATGGCCAACCTTGAGCGACTTCTCAATGAATTAGATTTAAGGAGCCGTAATGCAATTTCACATCTCCTGGAACATAGGCATGCAAGGCTTGATGAGCTAACAGAGATTTTTGGTGAATCCAGCGATATGAATAGCTTGATGAGAATTAAGGATGTTATAAACGCGCGAGCCTTAAAAATTCTAAGAAAGCCGATACTAGTATTTGAAAAGTTGCATATTGATGTTCAAACTGGCGAAAAAGTTTTGTTTAGTTGGTGGTTAACCGAAAAAAGAAGTGAAGAAGCAAAGATATCTGTAGGATTACTGGTAGATGTTTTTGAGGAAGCCAAAGAGACAGTAATAATTGTAGGGCTTCCAGGTGTGCAAGAAGAAGATATCAAGATTGACGTTCAAGAGAAAACGCTAAATATTTTATTTAAAGATAGAGAAGGCATTGAGCAAGGTGAAGAAATAAATTTGCCTAGACGGGTTTGCACTTCAGAATTTAGTCGGAAGTTTCAAAATCAAATGCTTACAATAAAGATACCAAAAAATGAGATATAGGAAATATACATTAGATCTTATAGAAAGACCAATCCCGTTCCCTTTGATGAGAGGGGAGAGGGTTATATTTTATTATACTGCTTCTTACGATGTAGGTTCACTCTTTTCTGTCTGGAGGCCTGGTCTTTTGTATCTTACCAATAAGAGGCTTCTTTTTGTGCAAGTGAAAAAAGTTAAATTTGCATTTTTTCTGCGCGATATTCAGGCGATGGAGATAGTAAAAAGAAAATGGATTTTTGGTAAGAAGGTGCCTCAACTTAATCTTTTTTGGACTAATAATTGGACTAATAATTTGCACAACAGGATTATCCTCAAGCGGCTTTTTATCGCAGTGCGAAATCCTGAGAAGTGGAAACAATCAATTGAGACATTGAAAAAAAAGGCGCTGCCTATAGATATTTTTGATGAAGATCATGAAATGGTAATAATCATGGAACTTCTAGGTGTGCGAGAAGAAAATATTAAAGTTTATGCGCAAGAGAAAAGAGTAAGTATTGTGTTTAAGGATTCAAAAGGCCATGAACAAAGTGAAGAAATACGTTTGCCAGTTGAAGTTTGTGGTTCTAAATTTAGCCAGAAATTTCAGAACCAGATACTGGCGTTAAGAATCCCAAAGTAGATATTCGTTTATTTTTTCTATGTAAAGGAGATGGTTATGTTTGTTGGATTAACAAGTAGGAACCTTAAGCAAGAAATTGCTACGGAGATTCCGATTGTTGTTCTAGCTGAGGCTAGCTGGAGTAAATCATGTCGTAAAATGAAAGGGATTTTGGAGAGGATCGAGGAAGAATATATCAAAAAGCGAAATCAAGAAGTCAAATTTGCTATACTTAATGTTGATCGGGAATATAAAATTGCTGAAAGATGGGGCGTCAGGCGCGGTTTTAAAGTTCGTGTTCCAGCTCTGATTTTTATTAAAGATGGCATCATGGTAGAAAGAGTGTATAAGTCGATAACGAAAGACGATCTTTCAATGAAGATGGCTCAATTTGTGTCACAGAAACCCGGGGACGGGATAACTGATACAAAATATTCTTCAGAATTTAAGCTAACGACTTTAGGGATTTAAAAATATACTTAAATTATGTGATAGGTCTCGTTAAATATTTTATGTGATGAGGGGCAATTATGTCTATTAACCTAACGAAAAGAAATTATCAGATTGAGATTAAGGGTTAAATAATGGAAGAAAAGAAAACAGAAAAGTGTTGCTTAAAGTTTCGAGAAAAAGAACCAATAATAAAGGATTTGACCGATAAGATTAATAAGGCGAAAGATATTCGGGAAAAAGTAAAATATGCTGAGATGTTGAAGAAAGAGGTAGATGAGCTTCTTTCTTGTGAAGATTATGACGAAGAAAACTTGGAATGCCAAAGTTTCCGTCTAATTGCAAGATTGCGTAAAAAAACGGCTGAGCTAATTATAAAGGCTAAGAAACTGGTAGAGTAAGATCCGAAATCCAGTTCTTAGCCTTGGTTTTTATGCTTTTGCTATAAAGTTGTCAATTTCAACTGAAAGGTCTTTTGTATTTTTAAAACCGATTACTCTTTTTAACATCATGCCTTTTTTAACAAAAATTGCTTGTGGAATTTTGCTTCCAGAGCAATTAGGTGGGGGTCCGCCAAATCTGAGGCCAAATTTCTTACAAAACTTGATAGTTGTGTTTACGGTATCGAGGTAAACAAATTTGATCTCACCCTTATATTTTTTTTCAAGATCACCTAAAATTGGTTTCATTTTTTTGCATGCCTTACACCAGTAAGCGCCTGCATTAACGATGACGGGTACGTTGCTCTTAATAATTTCGGCAACATAATTATTTTTTGTTATTTTAACCATCTCTTCTCCATTTTATTTAATACGTTCGGTAATGTATCTGTATTTAATCGCCCCCCCCTTGAAAATGACTTTTTAGAATATATACTTATATTTTAAGCTGGTTTAAATATAAATTGCAATAGTTTTTCTTAAATTCTTTTTTGGAGTTGAATTGAAGGGGTTGTTGAGAAAAATAAAGCTATTGATCATGTCAGTATGCGGGCCGTACAAGGGCTTCACGCAATGGCGAAACAACGTATAGATCCAATTTGGTAAATATAAAGGTTTATTATAAAAAAGCTCCATTTTCATAGTGAAAATGGAGCTTTTTTTATTTAAAAAGGATTGGTTTAGGGTGTTTTTTGGTGGCTAACTGTTTTAGATTCGACCTTTGCTAATTCGGAGCTTAGGTCCATTTCCGCTTTTTCGATTTGTTCCCCTAGTTTTTTGATTTGTCTATATTGTTGTTCAAGGCCATCCTTTGTTTTTTTAAGATCTTTTTCTAGCTCTTGTTTTTGTCCTTCTAGCTTTTGCAGTTCTTTGTATAATTGTTCTATTTGGTGATTATGTTCGGTTAGATTTGCTACCTGCTTTTTAATTAGTTCTTGGGTTTGTACTATATTTTGTTTTTCAAGTACATGTTGTTCTTTAAGTTGTTTAAGATCTTTTTCTTTTTCGAGTTGCGCTAGCTGCATTTTAAGTTGTTCTATTTTTTATCTATGTCCGTTATGCTTTTTTCTGTTTCACTAGTTATTTTCTGAGCAGATTGAATTTTCATAATTTCCTTTTTTTTGAAAAGATTAATAAACGTTTTAAATCTGGCTACTTCCATTACATGCGTTCTCCTTTGAGACGAGGTTGCAAACTCGTCTTGTAATTTTCTACACGTTTTTTATACTAAAATTATAATATTTATAGCAAGCTTTTTAAGTTTCACACAAATATAGACATCACAGTTTAAAAATTCCGTGAAGAATATTCAAATTCGCTCGCACCCAGAGTTTATCCTGAGTATTTTCGTCCTTCGATACAATTTGCTTCGCAAATCACTCCCAGCCGTCGCTAAAGCTATGGCGGATAGGCAGGATGAGCGTCCTTCGATACAATTTTATCCTGAGCCTGTCGAAGGGCAGGATGAGCGGACCCTTCGATACGCACTTTGTGCTACTCAGGATGTAGTTTACCCTGAGCTTGACGAAGGGGCGGGCACGGCAGGATGAACGAAGAAAAAAAACCGCAAGTTATAGAATTGAATAAGTTTTTCCAGCTGTCGATAAGGAACCCGCAAAAAAACGCTCTAATGGCAGGATTAAGAATCTTTTTGCAGCAGGGGAGGTTACTGGTGGCTTGCACGGAGCAAATCGTCTTTGTGGCAATTCACTGCTCGAATGCGTAGTTTTTGGACGAATTGCTGGACAAAATGCAGCTGAATTGGTCCGTTAGATGCTTGGATTGAAAAAAGTTTAAACTTTTTTGTACAAAAGCTTGTTTTCTATTTGTAAATTTCTGTATACTGATTATTGAGTAGTGGTGGTTAGCGTTTTAGTTATTTATCATCTTCGGATTATAGATAATTAGATATGGTAAAATTACTACTCGACCGGCATATCAAAGAATATGCCGGTCTTTTTTTGGATCTGTTTATGCTAAGACTGTTCAGGATAATCCTGAACAGTCTTAGCCTGTTTTTACATGAAGAAATTTTTTATTGTTGGCCAGAAGAGCGCGATTGAGTCCTTAATTGTAAGATAGGTTGCAAGGGCCAAAATAAGTACCCAGCTAATATTGTGGATGATGAGCCGTATGTTTTCTGGAATCTGGCGTTTAATGATGGCTTCGATTGTTATAAAGACAATTTGTCCACCATCGGTGACTGGGAGTGGAATCAGGTTGATAATTGCCAGATTAATGCTGATGAATGCGAGTAAAAGCAGGAAGATAGACGCTCCCTGTTTTGCGTTTTGTACCATCTGAGAGATGATGAGAAGTGGGCCTGCAACGCCATCGGTGGTGCGTTTTTTGAAAAGGTTAATGAAGACATCAAATGTTTTTTTTGTGACATTTAAGGTCATATTCCATGCATTTTTAACGCTTGCAGTAAAAGAGAATGGAGTAAGATAATCAATTCTATAATCAAGGCCGAAACGGCCTGAAAAATCGAGAAGAGCCTTCAAGGATAGTTCTCTGCCAGCGCGATTTATGGTAATGCTAACCGTTTTATTTTTATTTTCCTGTATCTGAGCAATAACTTGAAGAACATTTTCAGTTTTTTGATTATCGATGGCGAGGATTGTGTCGCCTGATTGTAAGCCGATTTTTTCTGCAAGACTGTCTTTTTGTGTTTTGACTATGATTGGTTTAACTTCTTCTGGGTATGAGAGTAGAGATTTTGGCATGCCAGTAGCAAAGAGTCCGAAGAAGATGACTAGAGCTAAAACAAAGTTAAAGATAATGCCTCCGCTCATGATCAAGAATTTTTGCCAGTATGGCTTGGTTTGAAAGCTTCCTGAATTGGTTATCTGTGCTTCTTTTTGTTCTCCCTGGCCAATTTCGGCTAGGCCAGCAATTTCGACATAACCACCAATCGGAATGGCTGAAAGTTTGAATTCAGTTTCACCAATTTTTTTCGAAAAAATTTTAGGACCCATGCCGATTGAAAATGATGGTACACGCACGCCAAAAACTTTGGCAAAAATGAAATGACCGAACTCGTGAAATCCAACCAGGAAACCTATTCCAAAAAGGCCGATAGCGATGAATATGAGGCCCTTTAGTTGGTAAAGTAATGCACTTGTCATTATAGACGCTCCCTTGAATTTAATGGTAAAATATAATTTGTAATGAGACTAACAGTTTTGTTTTTTTATGCAATTCCTTTAAAGTCAGGAATGATTTGTTTATTCCACTTGAAAAATTTAAGAAAAAGAGTAGAATTAATAAGAAATGCTCGCTGTTTTTGTTCAATGAGCACATCAATAGCGTATTTTAGGATTCTATTTTAGGATAATCCTGATTTTAATTAAGAAAATATTAATATAAGTATCACTAAAACTATAAGGTTTTTAGAGCTATGCCTACTGTAAGCCAGCTTATTCGTAAAAAGCGAAAAAAAGTTAAGGAAAAAACAAAGAGCCCTGCTCTTAATCAGAGCCCGCAATTGCGCGGTGTATGTAAGCGTGTGTTTACCACTACACCAAAGAAACCTAATTCTGCGTTGCGAAAAGTATGCCGTGTTAAGCTTTCAAGTGGAATAGAAGTGACGGCGTATATACCAGGTGAGGGGCATAATTTGCAAGAACACTCTGTTGTATTAATTCGCGGTGGCAAGGTTAAAGATTTGCCGGGTGTAAAATATCACGTTGTTCGTGGTACGCTCGATACCTCAGGTGTAGAGGGTAGGCGTCAAAGTCGATCACTTTATGGCGCTAAACGACCAAAATCTTAATTGAAGTAAGGATTGATTACTATGCCTAGAAGGAAAACTACAAGTTTTGTTCGAACGATTGGTACGGACATTCGTTATAATTCTGAGTTGCTTCAAAAATTAATTAATGTAATTATGGAACGTGGCAAGAAAAACGTTGCTCGTTCAGTTGTATATGAAGCTCTAGAGCTGCTAGAGAAGAAATGTGGCGGCAGTCGTGAAAAGGCGTTGCAGCTTTTTAATAAAGCATTTCAAAATATTGTTCCGGTTGTTGAGGTTCGAGCTCGTCGCGTAGGTGGTAGTGTATACCAAGTTCCTATGCCAGTGAGTCCTCAACGTTCACGTTCATTAGCTTTGCGTTGGTTAATCAAATCTACATCTGCTCGCTCTGGAAAAACAATGGGTCAGCGGTTAGCGTTTGAATTACTCGATGCAGCAGAAGGTCGTGGCGGAGCAATGAAGAAAAGAACAGATGTTCATAAAATGGCGGATGCAAATCGTGCATTTTCGCATTATGCATGGTAATGGCAGGTAAAGAATAAATGAGTATTAATTTAGATAATTATCGTAATATTGGTATTGTAGCGCATATTGACGCAGGTAAGACGACCGTAACAGAGCGTATCTTGCTTTATACCGGTGTTTCTCACAAGATTGGTGAGGTGCATGAGGGTGAAGCTGTCATGGATTGGATGGAGCAGGAGCGTGAGCGCGGTATTACGATTACTTCTGCTGCAACAACCTGTTACTGGAAAGATTACCGTGTTAATATTATTGACACACCTGGTCACGTTGATTTTACTATTGAGGTTGGTCGTTCGTTGCGTGTGCTTGACGGTATGGTAGGTGTGTTTTGCGGTGTTGCTGGTGTGCAACCTCAATCTGAAACGGTATGGCATCAAGCAAATCGTTATCGCGTTCCCCGTATCATTTTTGTTAATAAGCTGGATCGTGTTGGTGCGGATTATATGAAGGCGGTCAAGTCTATTAATGAAAAACTTAGGGGAAAAGCGCTTGTAATGCAGATGCAGGTTGGCTATTCGGAAAAGTTGCATGGCATTATAGATCTTCTCACTATGAAAATGGCCAAGTATGACGAGGGGCTTAATGCTGAAGTTGAAATGTTGGACATTCCTGAAGAATATAAGGAAGAAGCTAAAAAACTTCGTATTGAGTTGGTAGAGCGTGCGTGCGATTTTAATGATGATCTAGCAGAAAAATATTTGGCTGGCGAAGAGCTTTTGATTGATGAAGTTAAAAAAGCGATCCGTAAGGGTGTGCTTGAGCTTAAAATTGCGCCAGCATTTTGCGGAACAGCCTTTAAGAATAAGGGCGTTCAGTTACTCTTGGATGCTGTTGTTGATTATTTACCTTCACCAGTTGATGTGCCACCAGTTGAAGGTGTGATTCCTGGGACTGATGAGGTTGTTGTGCGCAAGGCGTCTGTTGATGAGCCATTTAGCGCGCTCGCATTTAAAATTATGACTGATCCATTTGTTGGTGTTTTGACATTTGTGCGTGTTTACTCCGGTGTTTTGCCTGCTGGTTCATATGTATACAATGTGCGGACTGGCAAAAGAGAGCGTATCAGCCGATTGTTGCAGATGCACTCAAATAAGCGCCAAGAGCTTAAAGAGTTGCAGGCTGGTGATATTGGGGCCGTTGTGGGTCTCAAGGATGTTAGCACCGGTGATACGTTGTGTGACGAAAAAAAACCAATTGTTTTAGAATCAATTGAAATTCCAGAACCAGTTATTTCTACTTCGGTTGAGCCTAAGAACAAGGCTGATCATGAGAGAATGGTTCTTGCGTTAAGAAAAATTATGCAGGAAGATCCATCATTTAAAATGTCCTATAATCATGAGACAGCGCAAACGGTTATTTCCGGTATGGGTGAGTTGCACCTTGAGATTATTGTCGATCGTTTAAGGCGTGAGCATAAGGTTGATGTCGATCAGGGTAGGCTTCAAGTTTCCTATAAAGAAACTATCAGAAAGTCAGCAAAAGCTGAAGGTAAGTATGTTAAGCAGTCTGGTGGGCGCGGTCAATATGGGCACGTATGGATTAAGTTTGAGCCGCTTGAGCGAGGCAAAGGCTTTGTGTTTGAAAACAAGGTTGTTGGTGGTTCTATTCCAAGAGAATACATACCAGCTGTTCAAAAGGGATTAGAAGAGGCTATACATTCTGGTGTGCTTGCTGGTTATCCCGTTGTTGATCTTAAGGCAACGCTGTATGATGGGTCGTATCACGATGTTGATTCATCTGAAATGGCCTTTAAGATTGCCGCGATTATGGCATTTAAGAATTCTATGAAAGAGACAGCTCCCGTTCTTCTTGAGCCTATTGTTAAGGTTGAAGTGGATACGCCGGAAGAACATATGGGCGACGTGATGGGGGACTTGAATTCTCGTCGTGGTCGTATCATGGGCATGGAAACACAGGATGGAAGTACGCACATTATTGCGGAAGCTCCTCTTGAAGCGATGGTTGGTTATGCAACTGATCTTCGTTCGATGACAAAGGGACGAGCAAGTTATTCGATGGCTCCAGAGTGCTATCGTGAGGTTCCGCAAAGTGTTCAAGAAGAAATTGTAGCGAACAAATAATAAGGTAGGTTTGGAGATATTATGGCCAAAGAGCAATTCAAACGTGATAAAGAGCACGTTAATATAGGTACCATCGGTCACGTTGATCATGGTAAGACAACGCTAACAGCCGCCATTACCAGTGTTTTGGCTGGTGAAGGCAAAGCTGAAAAGCGCGCATTTGATGAAATTGATAATGCACCAGAAGAAAAAGAACGTGGTATTACTATTGCAACGTCTCACGTAGAATATGATACAGATAAGCGCCACTATGCGCACGTTGACTGTCCTGGCCATGCTGACTACATTAAAAATATGATTACAGGCGCAGCTCAGATGGATGGTGCCATTTTGGTTGTTTCTGCGGCTGATGGCGCAATGCCTCAAACGCGTGAACATATTTTGTTGGCAAAGAATGTTAACGTTCCATCAATCGTTGTATATCTTAATAAAGTTGATATGGTTGATGATCCAGAAATGATTGATATGGTTGAAGAAGAGCTCAGGGATCTTCTTAAGAAGTACGATTTTCCTGGAGATGAGATTCCTATCATTCGTGGCTCAGCATTGAAGGCTCTTGAAGGTGATACCAGCGAGATCGGTTCAGTATCTATTAAAAAATTACTTGATGCAGTTGATAACTACATTCCAGTTCCAGAACGTGAAATTGACAAGCCATTTTTGATGCCTATAGAAAGTGTTTTCTCAATTTCTGGTCGTGGTACGGTAGCAACTGGTAGAGTTGATCGTGGTAAAGTTAAAGTTGGCGGAGAAGTTGCAGTTATTGGTTTTGGTAAAACTATCAAAACAACGGTAACAGGCGTTGAAATGTTCCGCAAGGAACTTGGCGAAGGCCTGGCTGGTGACAATGTTGGCTTGCTCCTTCGTGGTGTAAAAAAAGAAGATATTGAGCGTGGTATGGTTGTTGCCGCTCCAGGTTCAATTACACCTCACGGAAAATTCAAGTGCCAAGTTTATATTTTGAGAAAAGATGAAGGTGGTCGTCACAGTCCATTTTTCTCCGGATATCGTCCACAGTTTTATTTTAGAACAACGGATGTAACCGGTAACGTGTTTTTACCTGAGGGTCGTGAAATGGTTATGCCTGGTGATAATGTTGAATTAGTAGTAGATCTTGTTGCTCCAATTGCTATGGAAAAAGATCTACGTTTTGCGATTCGTGAAGGTGGACGAACTGTTGGGTCTGGTGTTGTTATTGAAATTATAGATTAGGCGGATTTGCTGGATGAAAAGACAAAAGATACGCTTAACATTAAAATCATTTGATCATCAACTCTTAGACGCGGCTGTAAAGCAACTTGTTATGACGGTGAAGAGAACAGGCTCCCAGCTTATGGGACCAGTTCCTCTCCCAAATCGTACTAGACGTTTTACTGTTTTGCGTTCGCCACACGTCGACAAAAAGTCGCGTGAGCAGTTTGAGTTGGTTACACATCAGCGGATTCTCGATATTATTGCGCCTTCGGATCAAACGATGGATGCGCTTATGAAGATTAACATAGCATCAGGCGTTGATGTAGAGATACGCTAAAAAGGTTAGAAAGGTTTATTCATGGTCAACGGTCTGTGGGGACGAAAGATTGGAATGGCTCAGGTATTCGCTGAGAACAGAGAGTGTACCTCAGTAACGGTGATTGATACAGCACACTGGTTTGTAACAAATGTAAAAACCGACGAACGTGATGGCTACAGTGCCGTACAAGTAGGTTATGCACGTCCTAAATATCACGGACAAACATTTGATTTACAGTGGCTCAAGAAGCTCAAAAATTATTTTGAGCATATCTATGAGATTCGAGGTGGTGTGTCAGAAGATATAAAAATAGGACAACCAGTTCCTTTTGCAAGAATTATTGCGGAAGGTGATATTATTGATGTAGCGGGAGTGACCAAGGGACGTGGCTTTGCTGGTGTTATGAAGCGTCACGGCTTTAGTGGTGGTCCAGCTACGCACGGATCAAACTTGCATCGTCGCACGGGTTCCATTGGTTTTATGGCAACACAAGGTCGTGTGCCTAAAGGTAAAAAAATGCCTGGCCATATGGGAGTTGATCGCTGTACGGTGAAGAACTTAAAGGTAGTTTCTATTGATCCAGAAAGAAATATAGTACTGGTAAAGGGTGCGGTTCCAGGACATGCTGGCGCGCCTGTTTTTGTTCGAAAAAGCAGGTAATGTGCAATGACTGAAGAAAAAGATACAACAAAAAAAGTAACTGCAAAAGATGTTGAGTTGAAAAAGACAGAAAAGAGCTTTATTCAGACGTTGTCTGCAGATAAAGATTTAAAGATTAAGCGCGAGCGAGCTGTCAAACCAGGAGCCGTAACGTTGTGGATACACGCATTGTTACAAAATTGGCGCCAGGGGACGGTTGCATGTAAAGGTAGGTCTGATGTTTCCTTTAGCACTAAAAAGCCGTGGAAACAAAAGGGTACTGGTCGTGCGCGGGCAGGCTCTGCACGTTCACCTCTTTGGAGAGGCGGCGGTGTCACTTTTGGTCCACAGCCTCGCACACGTTCACTCAGAGTTACTAAGAAGCTTAGGCGACGAGTGCTCGAGGAGCTGTTGTGGCAACTTGCTGAAGAGAAAAAACTTTTTGTGATGGACTTTGTTCTTGAGGGTGAAAAACCGAGAACAGCGCAAGCATTGAAAATGTTGAAAAGTGCGGGCTTTGACAAGGCGACCGTTGTTGTCGATGTGCATGATACATTGACGCAAGCAAGTTTTGCCAATTTGCCAAATGTACAGATACTGTTTTTGGATCAATTGAATGCATTCAATTTGGCTCAAAATCGTCCTGTGATAGTGCTTAAAAAAGATGTTGAGGCATTTAAGAAGATGGTGGCGCGATGAATTTAAGCATATATGATATAGTAAAGAAGCCCCTATTGAGTGAAAAAGCGCAGGAATTGAATCAAGGTCTTGGCAAACTGGTTGTTGAGGTTCATGCTCATGCAAATAAACCTATGATTAAATCAGCGCTTAAGGCGTTGTTTAATGTGGAGGTGGACAAGGTCAACATTCAGGTGCGCAAAGGGAAAACGCGTCGTCTTTCGCGTGGTAAACTTACGACTAAAGGCAGCGATAGAAAGATTGCATACATAACCCTCAAAGAGGGACATACGTTAGATCTTTTTGGTCATGGAGGAGGGCAAGAACTTTCTCAGAATAGTGGGCCTAAAGAGAAAAAGTAGCGTATAAAATTAGAGATAAAGAATGGCGATAGTTAAAAGAAAACCTAGAAGTGCATCACTTAGATTTCAAACATTTCTTTCAAGTGACGATATTACAACGAAGAAACCTGAGCGTTCTTTGGTAATAGGTCTCAGAAAGAAGGCTGGACGTAATGCCTATGGTCGTATTACGGTGCGTCATCGTGGTGGTGGTGCTGCGCGTAAATATCGCGTGATTGATTTTAAGCGCAGTGTAAGAGACATTGAAGGAACTGTTGTTTCTGTTGAGTATGATCCAAACAGAAATGTACGAATTGGTTTGGTTGTATATAAAAGCGGTGTAAAGCGTTATATCTTACTACCTGAAGGTATTAGTGTAGGAAGTGTTGTTTTTGCTGCTGCTGAAGGAGCTGAACCAAAACCAGGTTACGCAATGCCATTAAGAAGTGTTCCGGTTGGTTTTTTTGTGCATAACATTGAATTGCGTCCGGGTTCTGGTGGAAAATTTGCACGTTCAGCTGGTACATCAGCACAAGTTGTAGCTAAGGCAGAAGAGCACGCAACATTGAAGATGCCTTCTGGGGAAGTGCGACTTGTTTTATTGGGCTGCTGGGCAACTATTGGGGTGCTTGGTAACGCTGAATATAAAAACATTGTTTGGGGTAAAGCTGGGCGTACACGTCATCGTGGATTTAGACCAACTGTGCGTGGTATGGCAATGAACCCTATTGATCACCCTCATGGTGGTGGTGAAGGGCGTTCGAAGTCTGGTTCTCACCCTGTTTCGCCTTGGGCTAAAGGAGCTAAGGGTACGAGAACGCGTAAAAGAAAAGATCCGTTGATTTTGAAGAGACGTAAATAAGCTATAGTTGAAAAACTTGAAGAAAAGGATAAAATAAAACATGGCAAGATCTGCAAAGAAAGGGCCATTCGTTGACCCTTCGTTGATGAAAAAGATTGAAAAATATAAATCAGGTGGCAAGAAAGATGCCGTCAAAACATGGTCTCGTAGAAGTATGGTTTTACCTGAGTTTGTCGGATTAACTATAGCTGTGCATGACGGAAGAAAATTTCAGCCGATTTACATAACAGAAAACATGGTTGGCCATTATTTGGGTGAATTTGCTCCAACAAGAACATTTAGGATGCATAGTGGTCAACGTAAAGCGGGTGCATAAGACGATGGAATATAAATCAACTGCAAAGTACATTAAATTTTCACCGTATAAGTTGCGACCATTGGTTGACGAAGTTCGTGGTGAATCGGTTCAGTCAGCATTGAATTGGCTTTCTACACAAGCTTTTAAGCGTGTTTTGCCTATAACAAAGGTTATTGAGTCTGCTGTGGCGAATGCAAAACAACTTGAGAATCAGCAAGTAGAAGATTTGGTTATTCGTGAGATTTGCGTAGATGCTGGTCCCGTTTTTAAATACTTTAAGCCGGGTGCAATGGGTAGAGCGCAAGTACAACGCAGACGCACGAGTCATATACGAGTAATTTTAGAAAATGCGAAAACTGCATCATAAATTAAGAGGTTTAGTGTGGGACAGAAAGTCAATCCTATTTCATTTCGACTTGGTATCTATCGAGGGTGGAGTTCTCGATGGTTTAAGGAAAAAGATTATGGCGATACGCTTCTTCAGGATGTAAAGATCCGTAAGTTTGTTGATGATAACTTAGAGAGAGCGGAAGTTTCTCGTGTTGAAGTTGAGCGTGCCGGTGAAAATGTAAAAATTATTATTCATTCTGGTAGGCCAGGAATGGTCATTGGGAAAAGGGGCCAGGAGATTGATTCGCTGAGAAAAAATCTAGCATCTTTGATTGGTGTGACAAGTGTTGAAATTTCAGTTCAGGAAATTCGTCAACCAGAGCTTGATGCGGCTTTAGTTGCTCGTAATATTGCCGATCAACTTTCAAGGCGTGTTAGTTATAAGCGTGCTATGAAGCGTGCTGCTATGACAGCAATGAAAAGTGGCGCTCGCGGTATCAAGATATGTTGTGCGGGACGTCTTATGGGTGCAGAAATTGCGAGAACAGAATGGGTTCGCATGGGATCGGTTCCCTTGCATACTCTGCGTTCAGACATTGATTATGATTTGGCAGAATCACAAACCACATACGGAAAAATTGGCGTGAAGGTGTGGATTTGTAAGGGTGATTACAAGCTTCAGAAAAATAATTAGGAACAAGCTATGTTGATGCCAAAAAAAGTAAAATTTAGAAAAGTTCAGCGCGGTACGATGAAAGGTCGTTCAAAAGGGGCCCGTACAGTTGCTTTTGGTGAATATGGCTTGCAGGCAGTAGAGCCAGGATGGTTAACGGCGCAACAGATTGAAGCGATGCGTGTTACCATCAGCAGAAGATTAAAGAAAGTTGGCAAACAATTTTTGCGCGTCTTTCCTGATAAGCCAATCTCCAAAAAGCCTGCTGAAACACGTATGGGTAAAGGTAAGGGAAATCCAGAGTTTTGGGTTTTTGTTGTCAAGCGTGAACGTGTGATTGTAGAGGTTAAAGGTTTGACGGAAAGTGAAGCCAAAGAAACTCTTAAGATGGCAGGGTATCGTTTACCTATGAAGACAAGATTTGTTAAGAAAACTGAGAATAATGACAATGGATAAGGTAAGGGATAAGCTTAGACAGCTTGATGCAAAAGAGTTAATTGAAGAAGTAGAAAAGTTGAGACGAGAGCTCTTTAGCCTAAGGTTGGCTGTTATTTCGTCTCCTCCAAAAGATAACTCGCAGTTTAGAAAATTGCGTAAAAATATCGCCGCAGCATTGACGTTCTTGCATGAAAAACAACAAGAACAGGCGAAGTAAGAGGTTGAAAATGGTGTCGTCAAAAGAGAATAAAAAGAAAAAGATTTATAAAGGACAGGTTGTTTCAGATAAGATGGATAAGACTGTTGTAGTTCTTTTTGAACAAACATATGTTCATCCAAAGTTACAAAAGGTCATGAAGCGTTCGAAGAAATACAAAGTTCATGATGAAGAAGGTGTTGCAGCGATGGGTGATGTTGTAGAATTTTATCAAGTTCGTCCATTGTCAAAAACAAAGTACATGAGCTTGCACCGTGTTGTTTCAGCTTCTCAAGATGGCGGGAAAGTCTGATGGTACAAAAGCAGACGTATTTAGAAGTTGCTGATAACTCAGGTGCAAAATTGATGCAGGTTATTGAAGTAAAAGGGGGTACGCGTCACAGGTTTGCCTATATTGGGGACTTGGTGAAATGTGCAGTTAAGGAAGCGATTCCTGGTGCACAGGTTAAAAAGGGTGACGTTGTTGACGCGGTTATCGTACGGACTAGAAAAGAAATACGTCGGGACGATGGTTCTTATATTCGTTTTGGTGATAACGCAGCGGTTATTATCAAAGATAAGAATCCCATTGCGACTCGAATCTTTGGTCCAATAGCACGTGAAATACGCGCTAAGTTTCCAAAGATTATTTCATTAGCACCAGAGGTACTCTAAGGGGTTGTTGAATATGAAATTTAGAATAAAAAAAGGTGATAACGTTAAAGTTATCACAGGATCTGACAAAGGGAAAAAAGGTAAAGTTATTGAAATTTTACCAAAAAAAGGTAAAGTAAAGGTAGAGGGGGTACACATTGTTACCCGCCATGTGAAGGCGCGTGCACAGGGCCAAAAAAGTGGTCGTATTCAACAAGAGGCATTTATTGATATTTCAAATATATCGCTTGTGGATAAGAGTAAAAAAGAGCGCACAACGAGTAAAAAGAGTAAGGATCAAGAATGAGTAAGGCCCGTTTGCAAGAGTTTTACGAAGCAAACATAAAACCTGAATTGCAAAAAGACTTGGCTTTAAGTAATCCAATGGAAGTGCCACGTTTGGAAAAAATCGTGCTTAACATTGGATTGAAAGATGTCGTTGGTGAGAGTAAGAAAATACAAGCAATTGTTGATGTTCTTGCTATAGTAGTTGGTCAAAGGCCGGTTCAAACCAAGGCGCGCAAGTCTCTCGCGGGATTTAAGATTCGTGAAGGTATGCCTATTGGCATCAAGGTTACATTGCGTAAGCAGTTGATGTACGAATTTCTTGATCGTCTTATTAACTTGGCATTGCCAGTAGTAAGAGACTTTCGGGGGGTTAGTGACAAGCTTGATAGTCGTGGAAACTACAATCTTGGCGTAAAAGATTGGGTTATTTTTCCTGAAGTTGATTACAATGTAACTGATCGTTCCCAGGGTTTGAATATTACTATGCACACATCTACATCAAGTGATGAACATGCGCGTGCATTGTTGAAAGCCTTTGGTATGCCATTTAAGCGAAATAACATAGATTGAGGAATTTATGGCAAGAAAAGCATTAATAGAAAAATTAAAAGATGTAAAATATCCTGTTCGTTATCGTAACAGGTGTCAGTTGTGTGGTCGTTCCCGAGGATATATGGGCTTTTTCAAACTTTGCAGAATTTGTTTTAGAAAGCTTGCCTCTGAAGGGAAACTGCCCGGTGTAAAGAAAGCGGTTTGGTAGGAAAATATATGTCACAAGATTCTATAGGCGATTTTTTGACTATAATTAGAAATGGTATTATGCGTTCCAAGCCATTTGTGCTTGCGCCATTTTCTAGTGTAAAATTTGATGTAGCTAAAATCTTAGAACAAGAAGGTTTCGTCAAAGGAATACAGGTAGTTGAAGAGGACAATAAGAAAAAGCTTAGGGTTGACCTTAAGTATGTTGATGGGGAATCGGTTATTCATGCGTTGAAGCGTATAAGTAAACCTGGACTTCGTCAATACAAGAGTTTTACTGAGTTGAAGCCTGTTATTGGTGGTTTGGGTGTTTCAATTTTGACCACAAGTAAAGGTTTCATGACCGACAAACAAGCAAAACAGCTGGCTGTTGGTGGCGAAGTAGTTTGTACCGTCTGGTAGAAAGGGGAATACAGCATGTCAAAGATTGGAAGAAGACCTATAAAGCTAGATGGCGTTCAGATTGATATTAAGGGTCAAGATGTTCATTATAAAGGAAAAAATCAATCTGGTGTATATGTCTTGCCTGCCTTTTTAATGGCAAAAGTTGAAGATGATAATTTGTCCATCTTGCCAAAAGAGGGCGAAAAAAATCAGAATAATATGTGGGGTATGCATCGTGCGCTTATTGCGAACGCGTTGCTTGGAGCACAAAAGGATTTTGAGCAACTGGTTGAAATTAAAGGCTTGGGTTATAAAGGGCAGTTGAGTGGTAACAAAATTACCTTTTCATTAGGGTATAGCCATAAGATTACCTTGGATTTACCAAAAGATATTAAATTAACAATTGATAAGACTGGCCAAAAACTAGCATTTTCCTCATATGACAAAGAAAAGTTAGGTCATGTTTGCGCGTTGGTTCGATCATTTCGACCACCAGAGCCATACAAGGGAACTGGTATTAGATTGGCGCAAGAGGTTGTTAGAAGGAAAGCTGGTAAAACAAAGGGATCTGAATAATAAGGGCGTAAAATGAGTTTAATACGAAAAAAAGAAAAACAAAAAACACGTCGTGCGTTACGTGTGCATGCAAAGATTCGCAAGAATGCCACACGTCCACGTTTATCAGTTTTTCGTAGCTTGAAGCATTTTTATGCACAGGTTATTGAAGATAAAAGTGGGAAAACATTGTGTGCATGTTCAACCGTTGAGCTTAAAGATTTAGCGGGTGACAAAAAAGCGCAAGCAAGGTTAGTAGGTTTAGAGCTTGCTAAGCGTGCACAAGAAAACAAGATTGATAAAATTGTTTTCGATCGTGGAAGATTTTTATATCATGGGCGACTTAAAGAATTTGCTGATGGTGTTCGTGAAGGCGGCTTAAAGTTTTAATAACATTGGGATTGTGAAGTTATGGAAGGAAATTTTTTAGACGTTGTCGTGAATGTAAATCGCGTTACCAAGGTAACAAAAGGTGGCAAGCGGTTCTCATTTTCAGCATTTGTAGTCTCTGGTAACAAGGAAGGTAAAGTTGGGTTTGCTTTAGGTAAGAGTAAGGATGTTTCTTCTGCTATTGCTAAAGCTACCGCGCGTGCACGCAAAGATCTTGTCAATATTTCATTGCGTGGTCGAACACTTCCTTATCCAGTAGAGGGTCGCCATGGATCTGCGCATGTAATTCTTCGTTCAGCATATAAAGGTACCGGTGTTATTGCTGGTGGTGCTGTTCGTGCAGTTATGGACGTTCTTGGCGTGCAAGATGTATTGGCAAAATCATTAGGATCGGCAAATCAACGTAACGTGGTAAAAGCAACGATGAATGCGCTAGCAAAATTGCGCAGAATCGAAGATTTTGCACGGCTTCGTGGTAAAACAATTGAAGAAATTGTAAAGGGCGCACATGTTCAAGCTCAGTGATTTATCTAAAGTTAGTAAAAGGCGCAAACGCGTAGGAAGAGGCGGCGAGCGTGGCGGAACATCTGGTCGTGGACATAAAGGTCAAAACGCTAGATCAGGTGGTGGCGTGAGACGTGGCTTTGAAGGCGGACAGATGCCTTTGTCACGTCGTTTACCGCGTCGAGGCTTTAATAATACTCGTTTTGCAGTCGAAACAAGCGTGATTTCACTTGAAACATTAGACCAGCGCTTTGATGAAGGTGCAAAAATAACCAAAGATGCTTTAATTGAGCAGGGGCTTGTTAGAAAGAAAACTCGTCGTCTTAAAGTTCTTGGTGGTTATGAATTAAAAAAGAAATTTGTTATTGAAGCACATGCTTTTAGTAAGTCAGCGCAAGAAGCTTTGGAAAAAGTTGGTGGTGAGGCGCTCGTAATAGAAGGATAAGATTGTGGTATTGCTTAAAAGTTTCACCAATATTTTTCGGGTTTCGGAGCTCAGAAAACGGTTATTTTTTACCCTTGGAACACTTGTTGTTTATCGTTTGGGGTACATTATACCGATTGTTGGTGTTAACATTGCGTTGCTTTCCGAGCAGTTGAAACAGGCAGCGGGTCTTGGCTATTTATTTAACTTTCTTGATACGGTCTCTGGATCAGCGTTTGGTCGTTGCTCGATTTTTACATTAGGTATCCAACCTTATATTACCGCTTCTATTGCTATGCAGATGTTGACGATGGCGATTCCAGCTCTTGAACAGCTGCAAAAAGAGGGTGAATATGGACGGCAGGTTATCAATCAATATACGCGTTATTTAACGCTTGGATTGGCAATTGTTACTAGTGTGGGATACATTGCTGCACTTGAGGCACAAGGGCTTGTGTTGACACCAGGTCTTGCCTTTAAGTTCATGTTTGTTATTTCGATGACAGCTGGTGCAATGTTTGTTATGTGGATGGGTGAGCAGATATCATTGTTTGGTATTGGAAATGGTGCTTCGATAATTATTTTTGCAGGTATTGTTGCCCGTATGCCTGAGTTAACAAATCAGACTATACAATATGTGAGACTTGGTACAACGGATATTATTAGTGTTGCATTAGTTGTGGCATTTTTTATTATTCTTGTTGGTTGTATTGTATATCTGGAAAAGGGCGAGCGGAAGATTCCTGTACAATATGCGCGTCGCGTTGTTGGCAATCGCGTATATGGTGGTCAGAGTTCGTACATTCCGTTCAAGATTAATCCGGTTGGCGTCATGCCAGTAATTTTTGCCGGAGCAGCACTTCAGTGGCCATTGCTTATTTCTAATTTTTTGGCATCTCGCTTTGAGTCAATGCAATTTTTGCGTGATGCGCTTAACACAAATATGGTTTTAATTAACTCCGTTCAATTTCTTTTGATTATTTTCTTTACGTTTTTGTATACGGCCTTGGTGTTTAATCCTGATGAATTGGCGGAAAATATTAAAAAGAATGGTGGATTTATTCCTGGTATTCGTCCGGGAAAGAAAACGGCACAATTTTTCGACTATATTTTAAATCGTATAGGTTTAGTTGGTGCACTTTACTTGGGTGTTCTGGCTATTTTGCCAAATATTGTTCGCAGTATGTTTGATGTGCCATTTTTGGATAATGGTATTTCGATATTAATTGCTGTTGGTGTTTCATTGGAAATTTTAGCTCAAATGGAATCATATTTAATTGAACATCGCTATGAAGGATTTTTATCTTCAGGCAAAATGAAGAGTGGGACGTTCAGGTGAGTATGGATCCAAGAAGTTTATATCTTTTTTTTGGTGCTCCAGGGTCAGGCAAGGGTACATTGTCGAAGCAATGTACTGAGCGCTTAAGGTTTGAACAATTGTCTACGGGAAACCTATTACGTGAGCATGTGGCACATGGATCTGAGGTAGGGAAAAAGATAGATTTAGCCTTGAAATCTGGTAAACTAATAGATGATAGCCTTATTACAACGATGGTTATTGATTGGCTTGGGAAGGCTGGTTCTAAGCGTGACCATATTATTTTAGATGGTTATCCTCGTACCGTGATTCAAGCAGAAGCCTTTAATCAGTTCGTTCAGCAACAAGAGGGTGGTGGACCATTGGTTGTTAAGTTGAAGATTGATGAACAATCGGTGATTGACCGTTTAAGCATGAGACTGATTTGCTCAAAAGAAGAGTGTCAAGCGGTATATTCTTTGGCTTCAGGTTCACAATGTCGTCCTCAATTTGAAGCGATATGTGATATCTGTTCAGCTCCGCTGATACGTCGTAGTGATGATGAGGTTGATGCAATAAAGAAGCGTTTGCATGTGTATAGTCGTCATGAATCGGTCTTACTCGACTTTTATGATAAAAAGGGCTATCGCGTGATTACGCTTGATGCTTTTCAGCCAATAGATGTGATTTTTGAAGAATTTAAGAGCAAGGTAGGCGGTTTTTCATGATAGTTATCAAAGATAAAGTGGCAATTGATGTGATGCGTCAGAGTGGTAAACTTTTGGCAAATATTTTTGATAGTGTTGTGGCGCCTATGATGAAGGATGGCATTACAAGTGCGGCTGTTGATGCGGCTATTGAGGAGGCCTTTTTGCATAAAGAAATGAAGAGCGAGGTCAAGGGCTTCATGGGGTATAAGCATGTAAGTTGTATTTCTTTTAGTGATGAAGTTGTGCATGGTGTGCCAAGTTCAGATAAGGTTTTTAAGTTAGGAGATCTTATTAAGGTCGACGTTTGTTCCTCTTTTAATGGCTATTGTGCTGATATGACACGTGTTTTTTTCATAGGTACGCCAAGCAAAAAAGCTCAAAAACTTGTGAATATTGCATACAACGCGCTTGACGCCGGTATTGCTGAGGCGCGTGAAGGAAGGCGACTTTCTGATATTTCAGCCGCTGTTCAGCGTGAAGTTGAGCGGAATGGGTTTGGTGTTGTGAGGGATTTTGCAGGTCATGGTATTGGAAAAAAGATGCACGAAGAGCCGGAAGTTCCTAATTTTGGTAAGGCCGGAAAAGGCCCTATTTTGAAGGCTGGAATGACATTGGCTATTGAGCCGATGATTACCGAGGGTGGTTATCACGTTTATATTGCTCATGATGGGTGGACAGTAAAGACAAGAGATAGAAGTTTGGCAGCCCACGTGGAGGATACGGTGTTGATTACGCAAGGTGAGCCGGAGGTTTTAACGAGGTTGGAGGGGAGTTAGGATGAAAAAAGAAGAAGTTATTCGCGTTGAAGGTGTTGTAACAGATACGTTACCAAATGCGATGTTTAAGGTTGAAATTGAAGGTGGTCATGAAGTGTTAGGGCATGTTTCTGGAAAGATGCGTATGCATTATATCAGGATTTTGCCAGGTGATAAGGTTATTTTAGAGTTGTCACCGTATGATTTGAAGCGTGGTAGAATAACTAGAAGATTTAAAGGATAATCGCAATGAAAGTAAGAACATCAGTAAAAAGAATATGTGATGGGTGTCGTGTTATTCGTCGTAAGGGAATTGTACGCATTATTTGTTCAAAGAACCCTCGACATAAGCAGCGCCAAGGTTAAAAGATTGATCATAATTGATATAGAGGAATTTTATGGCAAGAATTGAGGGAGTTTTATTACCTCACAACAAGCGTTTGGAATATGGGTTAACTTATCTTTATGGAGTTGGGTTAAATTCTTCACGTCAAGTTTTATCAAAGTTGAGCATTGATTTTAACAAACGTGTCAAAGATTTAACAGATAAAGAGATTTCCGCCATACAAAAAGAACTTTCTTCAAACTATACTATTGAAGGGGAGTTGCGCAAAGAGGTAATGCTCGATATTAAGCGTTTACAAGAAATTGGTAGTTATCGTGGATTGCGCCACAAAAGAGGTCTTCCTGTTCGTGGTCAACGTACAAAAACCAATGCTCGTACACGTAAAGGACCACGTAAGGCTGCAGTTTCGCTTAAGAAAAAACCACCAGCTAAAAAATAAGTAAATCATAAGTAAGGTTTGAGGCATTATGGCATATAAGAAGAAGTCAAAGAAGGTAAAAAGGCGCGTTGATTCTGTTATAGCACATATTCAATCAACATTTAATAATACGATTGTAACAATTACCACAGAAAGTGGTGATGTTTTATTGTCTAAGAGTTCTGGAGCTCTTGGGTTTAAAGGTTCAAGAAAAGGTACCCCTTACGCAGCAGGGCAAATTGCATCCAGTTTATCAAAGGATATGGAGTCAATGGGGGTAAAGACGATGGAAGTTAATATGCGGGGTCCTGGTTCTGGTCGTGAATCAGTTGTTCGTGCTTTTCAGGCAGCAGGTTATAATGTAACGATATTACGTGATGTTACACCTTTGCCTCATAATGGTCCTCGTCCACCTAAGAAAAGACGTGTTTAACAGAATAAGATGGATGGCTCAATGGTAAATGTAGATAAGCGTAAAGCAGTTTCGGATAAAAGCGATAAAAGTAAAAAAAACACAAAGCGCCCTAAGAAAGTTTCTGAATATGGCAAGCAGTTGCTAGAAAAACAGAAAGTTAAAGGAATATACGGCATGCGTGAAAAACAGTTCAGAAAGTTTTTCAAAGAGGCTGTACGTCAAGAGGGTTCACCGGGTGATAATCTTTTAAGTTTGCTTGAGCGTAGACTTGACAATGTGTTGTACCGATTAAAACTTGCTACGACACGAACTCAGTCGCGACAGGTTATTGTACATGGTCACGTACTTGTGAATGGTAGAAAAGTATATTCTCCATCGTACTTAGTTTCAATAGGTGAAGAAATATCTTTGAAGCCACAAGTTTTAGAAAAAAAGAAATTTTTGGAACAAGTTATTGATAAGCGTTTGAATATTGGCGTTAAAGTTCCAGAGTGGTTGGAGTTAAGTAAAAAGGATCGTAAGGGCTGTATTTTACGTACTCCTGTGCGTTCCGATGTTCAAACTCCAATTGAAGAGCATCTTATTGTAGAGCTTTATTCTAAATAATGAATGTCTGTCTTGTGGAGGAGGAGACAATGATCATTTTAATGAGGGTTAGGGGAATTTTAGATGAGTAAAAAAGAGTATCAACCATTAATACTTCCGCGCTTACAATGGGATAAAAAAAACTTGAGTAAGACTTATGGGGAGTTAGTTGCTCAACCTATGGAGCAAGGCTTTGGCATAACGCTTGGTAATGCCTTGCGTCGTGCGTTGCTAGCTGCTATTGAAGGTTCAGCTGTTACGTCAGTCATTATTAAAGGCGTTAACAATGAATTTTCATCGTTGCCAGGTGTCATTGAAGATGTTATGCAGATTCTACTGAATATTAAACAGATCGTTATTTTTAATAAAACAGGAGAAGCTGGGAAAATGCATCTCAAGGTTTCTGGTGATAAGCATGAAAAGGTAACGGTTGCTGATATTCAGTCAGATGATCACCTTGAGCTTGTTAACAAGGATCATGTGATTGGCCATTTGTCTGAAGATGGTATTTTTGACATTACCTTTTTTGTTGAGCCAGGTCGTGGGTACAAGCCTGCTAAGTGGCCGTTGGGTTCAGCGTTACAAGCAGACAATCGTATCTATCTTGATGCAATGTTTTCTCCGGTTTCACGTGTGTATTTTGATGTAGAAAAGACGCGTGTTGGTAAAAGCATTGATTATGATAAATTGATATTGCGTATTCATACCAATGGTGCGATTAATCCGAATGATGCGTTGAACTATGCAGTTTCTGTTTTACGTACACAGTTAGAACTCTTTTTGGTAGCATCAGAGATTCCATTTAATGAAATTTCTGAAGTTCCGCATATTAAAGAAGAGGTAGAAACAGAAGTTGAAGAATCTGTTTTGAAGGGTGTTCCAGTTGAATTATTGCTTAAATCAATTGATGAGTTAGAATTAACTGCACGTTCCCATAATTGTTTGGAAAATCATGGCATTAAGCGAATTTTGGATCTTGTGAATATTTCAGAAGATGAGGGTCTAAAAATTAAGAATTTTGGGCGCAAATCGCTTAATGAAGTTAAGGATGCAATGAAAGGATTAGATCTTTCATTTGGCATGAATATAAAAGAAGAAGATGTTATTAAAGCCCTAAAGCAACGTGGGGCAAGTGAATCCGAAAAGTGAAGAGCTAAATCATGAGACATCGTAAAGCTAGAAGTAAATTAAATTTAAGAGAACCACATCGTCGCGCACTCTTGCGCAATCAGGTGATTCATCTTATTGAGTATGGTTCTTTGCAAACAACAAAGCCGCATCTTAAAGCAGTACAGCAGCTTGCAGAGAAGTTGGTTACATTAGCACGTAAAGGTAACGATTTTAATGTTCGTCGTCGTGCAAGACAATTGTTGCCATACAAAGACAGTGCATTAGTTAAATTGTTTAAAGAAATTGCACCAGCCTATAAAGATAGACCAGGCGGTTACACACGTATTATCCCAATGGGACGTCGCGTGAGTGATACTGCACCGATGGGTCGTTTAACATGGGTTGAAGGTGTAGCAATTGAAGAGACAACTGAATCAACCAAATAAAAGTTTGGTATTCTAAAAATAAGGGCGCTTTTTAAAGCGCCCTTATTTTTTAAGACAGAACCACTGACAAGGTCGGTGATAGATTACTTTTATTTTATTTCCATCGGTCGAGAATAAGATGTGATAATGTTCCACCGATAAAAAAACTTGTCATGATAAAAAAGAAAAGTTGATTTTGTGGATAAAAGTTACTAAGTACAAGAGCTACTCCGATAGGGAATAATGTGAGAAACCAGATATTGTGAAAAATTCCGCGATGGTTGACGATGAGTGGTGTGAGTAAAATTAGTGCCCCTACCCAGATATAGGGATTGTAAGGAAACAAGATTGCCAAAATAAGTAGCGAGATAAAGGCAACACGATATAGCCAAATTTGTATTTTGCTTTTTGTATCAACGTCAGGAAAGAGGGCGCCGAATAGGCAGATAATGAGAGCGATACATTTTTGTTCAAGTGTTAATGTTACATTAAAAAGATTTAATAGATATAACAAAATTGTATAGACAACTGCTCCGCCGATGAGATGGCTTCTATAATTCATTCACTATTCTTTTTTTTTAATCTCAACAAAGTGGTTCCTGGATAATAAAAGTTAAGAACTTTTTTATAGTTCCATTTCTTTTTTACGAGTTCATTGGCGCCCCATTGGCATAAGCCGATGTGATGACCATATCCTGTTCCTGCGATAAGAACATTGTTACGTTTTTTTGTTACTGTAAATGCAAAACTATTTATATCGGGGAAGAGAGAATAAAGTTTTTTTCCATTTACGGTGTAAGTTTTTTTTGTATCTTTTACACGTAAGTTTTGGACTATGCCAGCTTTGTCGTGGATTGTTTCAATGTTTTGTATTTTTCCGATCTTAGGATAAAGTTCTTGTAATGTTTGCTTGAAAGAATTGAGTGATACATTTTTTTTCCACGAATAAATTTTTAATCCTTTGCAATAGGTGCATGGATATGGTCGAGCTAAATAAGGGGCTTCTTTAAGATTAACAATGCCAGTTGTGTGTGCTGGCGTTATGCCACCGCAACATGAGTCAAACATTGCCAATATTGGCTGTTTTTTATATGAGATGACGACTCCTGTCGTTTCATTAACGGCATCTTTGATTGTTTGACATGTATGCATACCACGATATGTTTGATGGGCATTTGTTGAACCAATGTGAAAATGTTTTTTTTGTTTGCGTGTATGTTGTACTTGATAAATGACATAGCTTCGACATGTAATGGCAAAAATTTTATATGTTTCAAGGGGCCATCCAGGCCAACCTTCAGTGCGTAGAACGGAATCAATATAATCTTCTAAGGGCAATTTATTGATAATTTCAATGTTTTTGTCATTGATGTAGATATAAATCGAGCCTGCGTAGGTAATGTTGTTGAGTGTAATTGTGCCATCGAGAGGTGTTATTCGAAAGATTTTGTCAGATTTTTTTTGTGAATTGATATAAAAATTTATATCTTTAATTGTCAGCACTAACTGATCTTTAAAAAAATATTTTTTTGTTGGGCAGGATGAACCGGCAAGCATAAGGCCATTTGAACTTTTTATAGTGATAATCTGACGCTCTGTTCTTGGCACAGCATTAAGAAGGACTTTGATGTTGAGAAATGGCATTTCTTGTTGTGAATACAGTGTAACTAGAAATACAATAATGCTAAATTTGAATATGATATTCATCTAACACCTGTTTGTATGCTACAGGGATCTCTTTTTTAGTTTCTATTCCTCGATTTGCTAAGGCGTCAGCTTTTGTATTTTTTGATCGAACGACATGATTAAAAGAACAGTCTGACAATTGGCTCAAGATATATGCAACATGATGAAGTTGTTGCAGTTTTGGATTTTTAACGCGATATAGACCCTTCATTTGTTTGATAAGAAGTTCTGAATCACTATAAATTGTTAATAATTCGTCAGATTTTTTGTATTGATTAGCGGCTAAAATGCCAAGGATGAGGGCAAGGTACTCTGCTTGATTATTTGTTTTTGAGCCAATATAAAAGCCATCCTCGAAAAGAACTGTGTTATTTCGGCGAAGATAGATACCAACACCTGAAGGGCCCGGATTATTTCGTGCCGCACCGTCGACGTACAGAACAAACCCTGGCGTCTGTGTTGAAGGGCTTTTTTTGCCAAAAAATGACAACTGGTTATTCACGTGACTCTTTGTCTTTGCCTGTTGTTTCTACTTTTTTATCATGCGAGGTGGGTTCTTCGGGGAGATATAAAAAACGGTAACAAGAGCTACACTGAATAAGTTTTTTTCGTTTTAAATCTATTAAATCCTGTGGTGGTAATTGTGCAAAACAGCCGCTGCATCCACCAAATTCTACGGGCACAATTGGATCAGCTGTTTGTTTGCGCATGACATTGTATTTTTCGAGCCATTCGCCAGGAACACTTTGTTCTTTCTCTAGGCGCTCATTATTAAAGGTATCTATGCCTTTTTGTAGTGTGCTGATTGTGTCGCTTTTTTCCTGAAGTTGTTTTTGTAGTGCTTCATTTTTTTTATCAAATTTTGATTTATTATCATCAAAAACTTTTTGTGCTGCTTCTAATTCTTTCCAACATTGTACGAGTTGTTTTTCATGGTCATACTGAGATTTTTTAAGGAAATTAATCTCTTTTTTTAGTGACTCGTAAACTGTTTGAGATTCTGATTTTTCTAAAAGCTTCTTTTTTTCTTTTTCGGAGGCGTCAAGTTCCTTCATAGTAAGTTCGTATTCATGAACGCTTTTTTGAGCTTTATTAACATGATCAGCTGCATTTTTTAGTCCAGCCGCAAGTTTTTTTTGCTGTTCTTCTATTTGTTGCGATTCATGTTTTAGCAGTGCAATAGCCGTTGCTTCTTTTGCAATTTGACGATCAAATTCTATGAGATTTATGAATGATTCTAGTGGATGATGTTCCATGATCACTCTTTAAGTTTAAGCTGTTGTGGATTTCTTTTTTACCATTATCCGCGTCAATAAAATATCGATGGCAGGTGCTGAGCTTTGATGTTTATGCCAGATGAACGGTTTTTGCCTGGTGGGCCCACCAGGATTTGAACCTGGGACCTTTCGGTTATGAGCCGACTGCTCTAACCACTGAGCTATGGGCCCTCCATACACTTATAATCTTAAAGTACTTTGGTTTTTTAGTAAAGCGCTATTTCAGTTTATCTGTGCTTAATTAGAAACTCTTTCATGCGCACGCTGTATGCCCATTCATTGTCATACCAGCCAAATATTTTTGCCAAGTTGCCGTGTGTTTCGGTTAGCTGGGCATCAATAATGACAGAGTGCGGGTTTCCATAATAATCTATTGATACCAACGGCTCATACGTAATATCTAAGATACCTTTTAGGCGATTTTTTTCAGGATTATCCTGTTCAGGATTATCCTGTTCAGGATTATCCTGAACAGGATAATTTTGTTTTGCTTGTTCAAAGGCTTTATTGATAGCTTCTTTTGAAGCTTCTTTTTTTAGTTTAACGACAACATCAATTAATGAAATTTTTGGTATCGGAATACGAACGGAATTTCCGATGATTTTTCCTTTTAACTCAGGTATTACTTTGCCGATTACCTTGGTGGCACCAGTTGAAGATGGAATCATGTTGATTGCAGCTGCTCGTGTGAGGCGGGTTTTTGTATCATCGACATCGAGTAATACTTGTGAGTTGGTGTATGAATGGATTGTTGTGAGTGCTCCACTTTCAATTCCAAATTCGTTGTTGATGACATATAATGTTGGTGCAAGTGCGTTGGTTGTACAACTTCCAAGTGAAATGATAGTGTCACTATTTTTATATACTTCATCATTAACCCCAGGAACGATTGAGCAATCTTCATCTGTCGCTGGTGCCGAAATAAGAACTTTTTTGGCGCCTGCCTCTAAATGTTTTTTTGCGTCAGGTCGATTGGTGAAGCGTCCGGTTGCCTCCACAACCCAGTCGATTTGAAGATCTTTCCATGGAAGATTTTCTGGATTACATTCAGTTAAAACTTTGATTTCAAGATTATTGATAGTTAGTATGTCATTGCTATATGAAACATTTCCGTCAAATGTTCCCATTAGCGAATCATATTTAACCGAATAGACAAGATCATTGAGATTTGCTGGCCCGATATTAAGGGCGACTAAATTGAGTGTTTTTTGAGCGGTTTTGTCGGTGATTAGTGATCGTAAAAAGTTTCTTCCAATCCTACCAAATCCATTCAATGCTATATTGATCATAACAGTTTTTTCCTTACCATTTCGTTATTGTTTTTACTATATGAGCTTCTTGAGAATCTTCAAGTTTTGGTATTTCAAGAATGAGCGGTGTTGTTTGGAACGCAGGATGAGAAATAAATGCTTGAAGCGCTTTCTTTCCAATTAATCCGTCGCCAGGAGCTGCGTGTATATCAATTTTAGAGCCACAGTGTTCCATGGTGTCGTTAAGGTGTATTAATTTGATTCGATCAAGAATATTGATTGCTTTAAGCTCATCTATAAAGTTTTTTTGTTCATCTTCGTCGGCAATGTTGTATCCATACACGTATGCATGAGCTGTATCAATGCAAAAGCCTACACGTTCTGGTTTGTCGATATTGTTCATGATTAGGGAAAGGTCCTTGATGTTACCGCCAATTGAACGTTTATCGTGAGCGATGTTTTCTAGCAATATCACGATGTTTGGAAATTTAGACAGAATTGTATTGATGCGCTGTGCGATTAAATCGATTCCTTCTTTTCTTGATTGATCTGGCGCAATTGCGCCAGGGTGAAGAACAATAAAAGGAATTTCAAGATTTTGTGCAATAATAATTTCGCGTGAAAGCAGTCGTTCAGCCTTGGACTTATTGTTTGCACAATTGATCCAATATGAAGCATGCAAAAAGATGGCGTCAAAATTGTGCCGTATTTGTAAAAAGGACTTTTTATCTTGCTCTGTTAGAACAAATGGTTGCTTAGCGTTGGTAATAGCAAATGTTTGGAATATAGGAATTTCAAGCTCGAGAGCTTTTTGCGCAACCTGTGTTATTGTTTTATGCAATATTATATGAATGCCAACTTGTTTATTCACTTAATTTATTCGTTATATATGATTCGTCGAAATACGGTACTAATAAGTCATAAAATTCAGAAATAATTTTATTGAGATTGCTTGGATTTGAACCTTCAAATCTTGTAGAAATAACCGGCTCAGTATTTGAAGCGCGCAATGTTGCGCATCCGTATGATGTTTCTGCGCGTATGCCGTCAATGGTTGTAAGTTTTATGTCATCTCGTTGCGCGAGTTTATTTTTAATTTCTTTGACAATAGTCCATTTTTTGTCGTGTGAACTTTCTAAACGTAATTCAGGAGAACAAAAACGTTGTGGTAATTGGTTATACAGAGTGCTTAATTTTGTTTGTTGCTTATCAAGCAATTCAAAGAGTCGCATCATGGCATATACGCCATCATCATATCCAAAGTATCGATCATTAAAACAGAAATGACAGCTGAGCTCTCCGCCAAAAAGTGCATGTGTTTTGCGCATAGCTTCACGAACAAAGCCAATGCCACATGGGGTAAGTGTACAAGTAAGATCTAATTCTTTTAATTTTTTGAGTAAGGCGCTTGCGCATTTAATGTCAGAAACGAGATTGAATGGCCCGACTTCTTTTTTAATAGCTTCACAAAAAATTGTTGTGAGTTCGTCACCGCTCATCATGGTGCCATTTTCTGTTAATGCGCACATTCGATCACCATCGCCATCAAAGCTGATACCGATGTTGATATTGTGTTCTTTGATTCTTTGTCGTAATTCTTTAGTGTTTTCTGGTTTTGTTGGATCTGCTTCATGTGCAGGGAATGCGCCATCTATTGTTGCGTACATGAGCTTAACATTTTCCCAGTTCATTTGTTTAACTAGCTCAGGAATGACAACTGCAGTTGCTCCATGCGCGCAATCGATTATGGCATTTATTGGTTTGTTTTTTAAATGACTAAAATTATTAACGAGCATTTGAATGTATGCATCGGTTACCGATTTTTCGTTATATGAGCCACGCATTAATGTTTTTGAAAAAGTACCATTAAAAAAGAGATCTTTAATTGCTTGAATTTCTGCATCAAATACACTTTTTTTATTAAAAGTAATTTTTAGACCATTATATATTTTAGGGTTGTGTGAGGCTGTAATCATGATGCCTCCGTCTGCATCGAGTGTTTCATTGGCAAAGTAAAAAATTGGTGTTGAACATACGCCGATGAATGTAACATTAATTCCGCTGTCACGTAATCCGTTGCAGATTTGTTCTTTGATTGCGGGTGAATGTATTCGTCCATCCATGCCAACTACAAGATCGGTGACATTTGGATTTTTTTGTTTAAAATGGTGAGCAATGGCTTGGGCAACTTTATAAGTATCTTCGATAATGAGATCTTTGTTGACGATGCCTCGGATGTCGTATTTTTTGAACGTTTCTGCTTGCATTGATAATTCCTAAATTATTCACTTTTTTGTAGTTTATTTTAAACTAAATAAAGCTATCAATAAAGAGGCCAGTAAAACATATGATTCCAATTCAACTCAAGATACGAAATTTTTTAAGTTATGGCGACACAGAACAGTTGATAAATTTTGAACCGTATACGCTTATGTGCCTATCTGGAAAAAATGGGCACGGGAAATCAGCACTTCTTGATGCAATAACGTGGTCAGTATGGGGGCATGCGCGCAAGGTAAGTGGTGTTTCGCGTGCTGATGAAGCTCTTATTCGGCTTGGCAATGATAAAATGTCGGTTCAATTTGATTTTTTGTGCCAAGGCGAACGATACAGTGTTTACCGGGAGCTTGTTTTATGTGGCTCAAAAGCACGATCTACGCTGGAATTTGGTCTGTATGATCAAAGTGAAAAAAAACTTAAGCCGCTAACAGAGAAGACAATTCGCGCAACGCAACAAAAAATTGAAGAGATTGTAGGGCTTAATTTCGAGACTTTTGCGAATTCTGTATTTTTACGTCAGGGGCAAGCAAATGAGTTTTCTAAAAAATCAGCGCGAGAAAGAAAAGAGATTTTAGCGCTGATTTTAGGATTAGATTATTATGAGCGCATTCGTAAAGTGGTGCTAGAAAAAATACGAGAGCGCGCCAGCAAGCGTGATGGCCTTAAGCAATTGCTTGAGCTATTGAATGAAGAGGTTGATGAGCTCAAAACATTAGAAGAAACGTTAGGGAGCTTGGAGCATGAAGAGGTGGTTCTTAAAGAAGAGGCTGCTGCATTAGTCGTTAAACAAAAAGAAGTGCAAAAGGACCGTGATGAGTTATATTCACACAAAGAGAAAATTTATTTGTTAGAGCGTGTGTGTGCTCAAAATGGTGAAAAGCTTCAAGTGTATAATCATGCCTATGAGTTAAAATGTACACAGGTACATAAAGAGCAAGAGGTTTTGGGGGCAAGATTACTTTCACAATGTCAGGCAGCAGAAGAACGGCATTCATATATCGAGAAACAGAAAAAAACATTAGATGATGAATTTAAGAGTATTCGTAAGGTTTTAACGAATTATGAAAAAGAGCTTGCAAGAAAAGATCAAATAACAAAGTCGCATGTTGCAGCGCGAGAACTTTTTGAAAGACGCAAAGATGTGTATCAACGTATGATTGGGAATGGTAATTTAGTTGATCGTGAATTGCGTATTGTGCTTGATCATGAGAAGCAAGCGAGTTCATGCAAAGATAGTGTATGTCCATTATGTGAGCAGTCACTTTCTGGTAAAACCAGAGAACAACTTAAATATACATTGAAAAAAAAAGTATCTTTTTATCAGCATCGTCTTAGGCGTATTAAGTTATTTGTTCAGGAATCTAAAGATTTGTTGATGCTTGAGCATGGCCGCATAAAAGAGCTGGAAAAAGAAGTGCAGCATATTATTACTGTTGAATCTCAGTATAAAGATATTTCTGTGCGTTCTTTTATCATACACACAGAGTTTGAAAAGCATGTTAAAGTTTTGACCCAATCTGAAGAGACAAAAAAAAGATTAAAAGAACAGGCGTATGTTGTGCAGCAAAAATTGCAAGAATTGAAAAACAAGCAACAAAATGAGCTTGAGCAGGATATACAATATAAAAAATTGTTAACGCAACGACAGATTGCCGAACAAGACTTAGCGCAATTCAAAAAGAACGTTTCATTTGATCAAAAAGAGACAGAGTTTAAAGAGCGCGAGATAGAGATTCAGCAACTTATGCTTCAACATACTGAAAAAGGAAATCAGTTATTGCAGCAAAAAACGCGCTTGGAGCATGAGCAGCTTCGTATCCAAAAGTTATCTATAGAACGAAAAAAGTACGAAGTGACAAAAAAGTCCCTTGAGAGTGAAATTGCAGAATATAAAGTAATCAGCGAGGCGTTAGGTAAGGATGGTATTCAAGCATTACTTATTGAGTCGGTCATTCCGGAGATAGAGGAAGAGGCTAATAAGCTTCTTGCACAGCTAAGTGATCAGAATGCTCAAATTATGATTGAATCTGTACGTGATTTAAAAAAAGGCGGCACACGAGAGACGCTTGATATTAAAATATCAGATAACGCAGGAATTCGCCCGTATGAGCTTTTTTCTGGTGGAGAGGCGTTTCGCATCGACTTTGCACTGCGCATTGCAATCTCGAAGCTTTTAGCACGTCGTGCGGGGGCATCATTGCAAACGTTGATCATTGATGAGGGGTTTGGTTCACAAGATGAAGATGGGCTTTCCCTTATCATGGATGCTTTGTATAAGATTCAGGATGATTTTGCGAAGATTATTGTTGTTTCACATTTATCTACGATGAAGGATCAGTTTCCGGTTCATTTCTTTATTGAAAAAACGGCGCTTGGCAGTTTGGTGCGCGTGATTGAGCAGGGATAAGAATAGAAAAGAGGCCTGGAGCTACAAAAGTCGCTCCAGGCCCGGTTAATTTTTTAACGATTACTCGTTTTCAGGTGGGGCCTGTTCAGGTGAGACCTGTTCAGGTGAGACCTGTTCAGGTGGGACCTGTTCAGGTGGGACCTGTTCAGGTGGGACCTGTTATTTATTCTTGCTTTGCTTTTTTTTAGCGACTGCCCACTTAATAAGACGGTAACTAACATATGCAGCTGCAATAGTTCCTGCTGCAATAAGTATCTCATTTCTGTGTTCTTTGCTGAATTCTCTGGTTGTTTTAAAGCCTTTTATAGCGCCAGTACTTATATCTTTGCCAAGCTTTCTGAATGAAGACCAGGTATTTTGGGCAATTTTTGGATCAATATTGTCGGCGGGGTTTTTGATGCCATCCGTGACAGTTTTAGCTGCCGCAATTCCTGCGCCAGTATCTGCGCAAATTGATGTGCTTAGAAGCAGTGCAATAGCTAGGGCTGTTACTTTTTTACTCATAATCGAACCTCGTGATTAAAGAATTGAATAAATATTGTAGATAATTAGTAAAATTATAGTATAAAAAAGACTTTTGTCAAAAGGGTAAAAAAAAACGGGAGGCCGAAGCCTCCCAATGTTTATTACTTAATTTTACAATCGCAAGCGACTGTCAGATTAAGATTTATTTCTGTTTTTTAGAAGCATCAATAGTTGCTTGAAGTTTAACTTGCGTTGCTTTTGCAGCAGCAGTTCTTCGTTCAGCTTCGATGATTCTTTTTGCGTACTCACTTATTTGGCTTTCAGCTGTTGCGATGTCTTCTTTTAGTTCATCAACAGTTCTGCCGACAACTTTCTTTCTTATTGTTGTGCAAGTTGCTTTTGTACCAGCGACTATTGCACTAGGAGTAGATTTTATAACTGAGTAACCTTTTTTTGTACCAGCTACAGTTCCTCTGCACGTTTTACCAGCTAAGTAGTAGAACCAATTTGATGGTGATACCCAATTATAGGTACCTTTTGCAGCTGAGCCAAGGTAATGACCAACTGAACCTAAGCGGCTACGCTTTACTTCTTCAGGTTTTACTTCTGGTTTAGCTTCTTCTTTTCTCCAGCGTCCCCAACCTTGATAAACAGCGTCACCAACAAGAGTAGCGCCAACGACACAACCGATGTAAGGGTTTACATTTTTTACAGCTTCTAAAGCACTTTTAGCTGTTTTTTTAACAAAACCGTTAGCGGCAATTTTAGCAGCTTTTTCAGCGGCAATTTTAGCAGCTTTTTCAGTAGCCTTTTGTTTTAGGATACTTTTTGTAGCAAGAACAGCTCCTGTTCCTAAAGTACCGCCAACTGTAATAGCATCTTTATGTTGAGCGATTTGCCCTACAACAGAAGCTATGCTTTTTGTTGCAACTTTTGCAACAGGAACTAAAGCACTTTCCATGCCGTTTGTAATTGAACCAGCACAAAGAAATGCTGAGAGTAAAGTAATTGTTACTTTCTTATTCATAAGAAATACCTCCATTAGTATTAACAATAAACCATCATAGATGTTTTAATAAAATGTTAGATTATACATATATATAATAATAGATTATTGCAAAAAAATGTCAAGCTTTACATTAACTAATAAGCGCTCTGATTCGGTATTTTCAAATAGAAATTAATGAAAAGTGTGGGTATTATTTGTATATCTGCTGTTAGTTTACATATTCAAGAATTGTGCTTATTTTACTGTGCCAAATGAAAGGCTGTTAGATTTGAGTTAGTGTTAGTGCTTATCCGAAAATTAGAAATTAGCGTTCGGACCATTCGTTTTTGCTCAGAATGTATCGAGTCGAAGTGATACACCCTACTTCGCTCTGACGAGCTACGAAGGGCACTCCCAGCCATAGCTTTAGCGACGGCTGGCACGGTAGGATGAGCGGAGTTTTTGATTTTTTCCTCATCCAGGGGTAGTAACTCATGTGGTGATTTAAGGAAAATCGTATCAATTTTTTAGTTTTCTTACGGCGAGTTTACGTTGGTTATAGAAACTTTTTAAAGAAGCCTGAGATGGTTCCTTCGTCATCGTTGACGTTTGTACCAATTAATTCTGAGTATTTTTTCAAAGCTTCTTGTGCTTCAGGCGAAAGTTTTTTAGGAATATGACATTGCGTAATTATGATAAGATTTCCTCGACCGCGGCCACGTATTTGAGGGAATCCATTTTTCGCTATGATGATCTTATTACCTGCAGGACATCCTTTTGGTATTTTGATCGTTTTTTTTGCTCCATCGATATTTTCGATTTCTACCTGAGAGCCAAAGACTAGTTGTGGGTAGGTTAGGATAAGATTGCTAACCAGGTCATCACCTTCACGTCTAAACCTTTTGTCTGGTAGTACATGAACGTGGATATAGAGGTTGCCATGAGGGCCACCATATATACCAGCATCACCTTTTTGAGCAATGCGGAGTTCGGCGCCATCATAGATGCCGGAAGGGATTTTTACTGAAAATTTTTCATAGAACTGAATGCGTGAATTGCCTTTACATGTAGGGCACGGGTGTGGGATTGTGTATCCCTGGCCCCCACATTCTGGGCATGTTTGACTGTAGATAAAAAAGCCTTGTTGGCGTTGTATTTGCCCTCTGCCGCCACATTTTTTGCATCCCTCTATTGAAGTTCCTTCTTTGGTGCCTTTACCTTTACAGGTAGTGCAATTTTCAAGACGGTAATAGCGAACATCTTTTTTTGCACCCTCATATGCTTCTTTGAGGCTAATTGTGAGATCAAGCGTTCTGTCGTGGCCTTCGCGAGGTGACGGTCCTTCTTGTTTTTGCTGAGAACCGAAACCAAAAATATCTCCAAAACCTTCAAAAATGTCACCAAAATTGTTGAAGATGTCATCCATATTCATGTTGCTGCCTTGACCAAATCCTGCTCCAGGGTCGGTATCACCAAATTGGTCGAAGTGGTCGCGCTTTTTTTTGTTGGACAAGGTTTCGTATGCTTCAGCTGCTTTTTTGAAGTTTTCTTCAGATTCCTTGTTTCCAGGATTGCGATCGGGATGATGTTTTAGTGCTAATTTTCGGTATGCCGCTTTAATGTCAGCTGCAGATGCATCACGTGAGACGCCAAGAATTTCGTAATAATCTTTTTTTGCCATAAATCTACATAATTAAGAGTGATACATATTTAGGTATAGTGTATCATGTATGCCTGGATACGTATAGCGATTGGATTTAGCTTTCCTCAATAAACTCACGTAGCTTTCTATATTTTTCAATCAAGGCTTTGGAATATTTGATGTCGCCGGCTCTGGCTGGTTGATACGTAATTGTTTGTGAGTAATCGGGATGATTTTTTTTGAATTCAACAAGCAAGTTATTTAGTGAGTTGCTTGTGCCGGTTGCAATGTTGACAGCTTGACCATTGAGCTCATTACTTGATAGCTGTGCCAGTGAAAGGTTTGCCTTAACGACATCTTTAACGGAGATAAAGTCGCGTGTTTGATTGCCATCGCCGTAAATAGTGATTGGCAAGTTATTTTTAAAAGCATGATCGAAAATTGCTCGGACGCCAGCATATGGACTTGTTGGATTTTGTCGATTGCCGTATACATTAAAATACCGAAGACAAATGCTACGTAGATTAAAGTATTCACAGTATTGCTTGCAGAGTTGTTCACCTAGTTGTTTAGAAAAACCGTACATAGATTGTGGTTTTTGAGGCAATGTTTCAGAGCATGCTCCATCAACGGGACCGTAAATTGCGGCGGATGATGAAAAAACAACACGTTCTATGCGATTGATTCGTGCGGCTTCGAGTAAGTTTGCTGTTCCTTGTACGTTTGTTTTCATGCAATTGCGTGGGCGGTTCATCGATTCAGAAACGCTAATCATTGCAGCACAATGAAAAACAATCTGTTGGTTTTGTGTTGCTGCTAAGCAAGAGCTAAAGCTGGTAATGTCGCCTTGTATAAATGTGACGTGGTTGAGGACGGCGTTAAGATTGTCTAGAGTTCCTGTTGATAAATTATCAAGAACCGATACGTTGGCTCCTGCATGTACGAGGGCTTCGACAAGATGGGAGCCGATGAAGCCTGCGCCCCCAGTAACAAGTACAGATTTTTGCTGGTAAAAGTTATACGTATTCATCATATTACTTACTGTTAACCATAGAATTATTATATTTAACCGCATCATTTTCTATCATTACTTCTTTTATGGTTTGGTTGTGCCTGAATAATGTATCGATGATTGTTTTTCCATCTAAAATCGATTCCTGCATACTTGCATATTTCCATGCACCATACCGACCAATTGAGTATATACCGTTTTTTTGTAATCTTGCAAGTAGCAGTGGTAATTGTTTTTCGCGCCAACTATTGTAGATAACGTACGCGTGGGTAAGGTTTAACGTAGTTGTTGTTATGATTTCATGATCATTGATATTTAAGAAATTTTTAGATTTTTGGATGACCTGTTTTTCTAAATTTTTTGGTTTTTGTCCGATATAAGCACACTCGGTATATACAGAGCTGCAATTCTTTGGCGCGTTGTAGTTGGCGAAGTGGTGTGGAAACCCTATGCGATAAAAAGGGTAGGATTTTTCTGGTACATATATCCAGTGATTATCAGAGATATTTTGTTTGTTAATGCCGAAGTTAACATTAAGTACAGATGTTGTTTCTAGTTTGCCACTCGCTTTATTGAATGATGTTGTGCTTTTATCGTTTATACTTTGTAGTAGCGTGTCAAGTGGAATTGTATTAATAAGAATGTTGTACGGCTTTTTGTGTCCATTTTTGAATGTGATAACTTTCTTAGCAAGGTCAAGTTCTGTAACTTCGTATTCGCTTTGTATTGGTTGTATAAGTTGATTTTGTAACTTGTTAATAAGGGTTTGAATTCCACCATATTTTGGATAATAGAAAGATGCATTATAGCCAATGTTTTCATCTTTCGGTTTAAGTGCACCTTCAATCATTTCTTCAAGTGATGTTTGTGGCACGAAGCGACCAGTCCATGATGACATAAGTTTTTTTACATCGTAACAAAAAATCTTTTCTTGATAGGGAAAGAAGAAGTGTTTTCCAAATCCTTTGCCAAAATGTGTGCATACCCAGCTGTAAAATGAACGTGGGTGTGCTGTTTTTTTTCTTGTAACATATTCCTTTATGCATTCTACAATGATATCAGAGGGAAGTCCGTACAGATTTGTTTGAAATGGATAATGTGTTAAAACACCACCTGAACAGGTCCCACCTGAACAGCCCTCGCCTGAACAGGTCCCACCTGAACGGGTCCCGCCTGAGTAGATGCGGGCTTTGCGATTGAGCTGATTGAATGTATCAAATCCGGCAACTTTTTTTATAAATGTGTACATGTAATCGTCTAAAAGTGGTGCTTTATTTATATGAAGTAGATGTCCGGTATAATCAAATGTGAATCCATCTTTTTCTACCGAACGGCATAGGCCGCCGACTGTTTTTTCTTTTTCAAAAATTTCGTAATCAAAAAAACCAATTTGTTCAAGATGATATGCTGTTGAAAGGCCAGTTAATCCTGCGCCTAAAATAGTAATGTGTGCCATGTTGTTTTATTATTCTCCTTCAAGGTATGGTGAGACGCCGAGATTGTTTTGTGGACTGCCATCATTATACAGTATTATGCCGTATGTATGATACGTCGTATTCATGTTAAAGGACTTTGGTATTGGTGGATAGGATGCTTCGCGGATTACTTGTTGTGCAATCATATCATAATATGGATTGCCCGATGATGTTACAAGGCTAAGTCCTTTTAGTTTTCCATTTTTATCAACTGCAAATCGTATGCGAGCGGGGTGTTGAATAGATTCAAGGGCTGATTGATACTGTGCTCGAGGTAGATTGCGTACGACAATATTCATAGCCTGTTGCAATGCTTGATATATTTTTTGATTGTAATGTAGATATTTCATGTCGCCATACTGTTCCGCAATGCCTGGCTGTGGTTGCGTAAGTGCTCGCTCGCGCATTGAATGATATAAGTTGTTTGGTGAAAGGAAGCTTAGCGTTTTTCTTTCATCATCGGTTTGTGTAGCTCGCTCAGACGAGGTTTGTTCTTCTTTGAGAGAATCTTCAAAGAACTTTTTCATAGCTGGTCGTCCAGAGACTGGTTTTTGTCGCGGCGGTTTAGGTTCTTTTTTTTGTGTTGTCTTTTTTATTCTTTGTTTAGGATGGGCCTGTTGGGTCTGTTTGGGCTTGATTCGTTCAGGTGAGACCTGTTTAGGTGAGACCTGTTCAGGTGAGACCTGTTTAGGCGGTGCCTGTTTTGGTTCTTGTTTGGGCTCAGGAGGTTTTTGTTGAGGAGGTTGTGGTGTTGGTTGTGCAGCGGAAGGGAGAGGGAGCGCTTGCTTTGGTTTTTGTGGTGCCAAAGCCTTTTCTGTTTTTGGTGCTTGCTTGCTTGTACCAGCACGATGAATGCGTCGTGTAGGTTGCGGTGGCTGTTTCATCATGGTCATTGGTTTTTGTTTGGTTTGTATTCGTGGAGGTATTTTTTTTAGTTCAGGCGCAGGATAATCCTGAACTTTATTAAAAACGATATTGAAATATACCATAACGACGTGCAGGAACAGTGAAAAAATAATGCACGCAAGAACGAGCTGTAATTTTCGGCTGGATCGTATCTCTGCTATCATTGTAAAACTCCGTCTTTAATGTAGCGCAACTATATAATAGTTACTTTATGGTGATTAAGTCTACGAATAATATCGAATGATCCTTTTTATTGGCGTTTGACAGTGACCCGCACGCGGTATTTAATTGGTCGTTGTTTAACAAAAAAACATTGATTTTTGAGGCAGTTCTTCTGTAAACTTAAAGTGTAAGGTTGGATTCGTGAAAAAGGAGAGAAAAATGAAGAAAGTATTATTATTTTTGAGTTTACTTAGTCGAATCAGGAAATTAAACTAAACTTTTTACTGTTTAACTCTAAGTGTAAAATGTGCTTATTGTTATCAATGGTATAAGCAAGTATCGCAGATAGT
>Ga0208902_1000113_pt1 | contig 48755 bp, 44 predicted proteins | sample AntAceMetag02UKH_FD_184767 | JGI IMG/M metagenome (GOLD analysis project Ga0208902, IMG submission 184767) | Saline lake microbial communities from Ace Lake, Antarctica - Antarctic Ace Lake Metagenome 02UKH (SPAdes) (version 2) | ecosystem: Environmental > Aquatic > Non-marine Saline and...
CTCCCTCCACACCCGTCTCAGAGATAGAAATGCCGGTAATTTCAAGGATCTCCTTTGCAAGGAACAGACCATAACCAGTATTGGAACCGACACCCCGGTGGAAGATGTTCTCTTTCATCTCATCAGCGACACCTTTGCCGTTGTCTTCGACCACGATTAACGTATTCTCTCCTTCGGTGATGCACCATACCCGAATCTCTATTACCTCTCCACCATGTCGCAGGGCATTATCAAAGAGATTCCAGAAAACACGGCCAAGCATTGGATCAGCAAACACGTCAATGCCGGAACAGCTCCTGTCAATATCCAGATGCGCTACCATTACATTCTCCGCTGCTTTCGCCACGACGGAGCCAATATTCTGCCATAGTGGATCCCGGATGCCAAGTGCCTCATAATCACGGGTGAAGGAGATCTGTTCTTCAATCCGGTCAGTAACCTCAGCGATAACCTTAAGATCTTCCTTCATCTCTTCAGTATTGTTCGTCTCAATGGCATCTTCCATCAGCGACTCATAGATCAAAAGAGCTGACACATTATTCAGAATGTCGTGACGGGTGATGGATGAAAGCAGAAGGAGTTTTTTATTGATCTCTTTTACTGCCGCTTCAGCCCGTTTAAGGTCAGTAATGTCCATAGCATAGACTGTAACACTCTGTACACTGCCATCTGGGCCAAACACCGGGAATTCAACATAATCGCTCCAATTCCCACCTCTTTCGGTCTGCCCCCGGATAGCTTCACCACTGTTAAAAACCTGTTCAACTTCTTCCCGGCGCCACCGGGCATCCTCTTCTGAGAAGAAATCCCAGATACAACGTCCAATCAGTTCTCCACGGGTAATGTTAAGCCGTGACGGATATACTTCGTTACAATCCAGGACAATTCCATTATGGTCAATTAAAAGAATAGCGGCCATCGAGGAATCCAACAGAGCCCGGGCAGTTTGCTCACTCTTTTGCAGAGCTTCCCGTGCATTACGCCTCTCTGTGATATCATGAATTGATTCGATAGCTCCCACAATTTCACCGCTTTTGTTATAGAAAGGACGGGTAGCTACTCTCAACACAACATGTCGGCCACAAAGATCAGGAAGTTCTGTATCGGCTATGAGAAGATCCCGTTCTTCCTTGATGATCGTATAATTCCCCACCGGCACTACCAAATCCGGTTGCATCACCAAATCCATCAGCACCGGTTTTCTGATCCCATAGAATGGAATGGCATATTCATGGTTCCCGTTCCCAAGCATATCTTCAGCTTTCACACCGGTCAGCCGTTCTGCTGCTTCGTTCCAGGCAATAATTACTCCATCCTGATCGATGGCAAAGGTTGCATCTGGTAAAAACTCAATGATATCATGCATGCGCTGGCTTGCCTCATAGAGCGTTTCCTCCGTATGTACCATCTCGGTAATATCTCTCCCAACTGACTGATATTCAACAATGGTTCCGGTATCGTCAAATATTGCGCGATCACTCCAGTTCTGCCACCGAACCTCACCGTTTGGCATGATAATGCGGTGCAGGAGCATCCCATACGGTTTCTCTGGAGAGAAGGATTTGAAATGCTCGAAAATAGCAACTTTATCCTCTGGCGGTATATCAGGAACAAATTTTTTCCCGATAAAGTCCTCACGTTTTTTTCCAAAATAGTTACAATATGCCTCATTCACAAAGACATGAGTCCCATCAGGAAGAAACCGGCAAACAAACTCAGTCTGTGCCTCAACCACATTCCGATACCGTTCATCACTCCTGGCAAGGGCATCTTCCAGCAAAATCTCCAGATTTCTTCGTTCGGTGACATCAGCAAGGGTGCCGACAAAACGTTTAGATTCTCCGTTTCCTTCAGAGATCACTTCACCAAGTGAATGAATATATCGTACCTCTCCATCACGCAGAACGACACGATGAATATGATCGTAACTGGAACCGTCTCGTCTTGCTGCACGTATTTTCATCTCCAGTTCTTCCCGATCATCCGGATGCACCAGACGGAGATAGGTCAAAAAGGATGGATCAACCTCATGCGGTTCATACCCAAACAGGCGAAAGGAATCATCAGAACAGAACAGCGTATGTGTCTGAAAATTATAATCCCATAATCCGAGTCCGGCAACTTTCTGGGCAATACTCAGTCGCATTTCACTTTTTCTCAGTGCCTCTGTCTCAAAAAGCGCAATTTTTGCCTCCCTTTTTTCAACAAGATGGCGGATGGCATTTGAAAGTTCAGCAAATTGTGGCTTTGGGCGTCCGCCTTTCTGAAGATAAAAATCTGCGCCGGCATTGAGGGCATCAACGACCACCTCTTCACGCCCCCTGCCGGTAAAAATAATAAAAGGAATATCAGATCCGCTGGCACGGATCGCTTTGAGAAGTTCTATGCCGTTCATTCCCGGAATTTCATAATCGGAGACAATGACGTCATAATAATTTGTCTGTAATTTTTCCAGTGCTTCAGCTCCTGATTGGGCTGAATCAATCTGAAATTCAGTCGTTAATTCAAGATACTTCTTTGTCGAATTGAGAATGAGAGGTTCGTCATCGACATGAAGGATGTGTGCGGTAGTAGTTCGCCTCCGATACTGGATATTGTACCAACAATCAATTAATTGTTCTGATTATGTTCTATTTTCATCGGAACGCAAAATGGGCCCTAAATAAATATTATATGTTATGAAAGGTGTGGCGAACATTTCTGTTTGATGAAACGAGGGGGTGACGTGGGTCCCATTTTCGTTCATTGCCATCGGCTTTCAAAAAAGAAGAAATAGGTATCTCGGGCAAATTTTCCTAAATGCTTATCAACTCCTCGTGAGATATTTATCACAGAATATCCCAAAATAAACTCTAAAAAGAATTGATAGGAGGGATGCACAATACGAACCAATCCGGAAGAGAATATCGAACTGGCTTTCCGACAGTGTCTGGACGGGATAGCCGAAGGTATTGCGATACTTGACCGGAAGGGAATTATCCGGTATGCAAACAACCGCCTTGAAAATATTGTGCAGAAGCCGGTTGAAAATATAGTAAATACTCCGTTCTCTGGACTTATTGCACCGGAAGACAATGCAATTGCTGAGACAATTATCAGAAACAGATCATCTGGAACCATACATCTACTAACCAAAACGACACCAGTTTCCATTACTCTCTCTGCCAAAACAAACGAACCGAAAGAATCAGATAACATCTGCCTCGTGATCTTGCCGGAACATGGCGAATTAACGTCCGGAAAAACCTCTGACCGCCCTCTCAGCCGCACTATTGCCATTGAAAAGATCAACAAAGAGATAATAACCCTTTTTACCGGCATTTATGAGTTTGATAAAAGCATCAACACCATGCTGGAGAAACTGGGCACCATTACCGGTGCCAGCCGTTCGTATATTTTCGTACTGAGCGAGGATGAATTGTACCTCGACAACACTCATGAATGGTGTGCAGACGGCATCATTCCTCAGAAAGAGAACCTTCAGCATCTGCCGTCAGATATTTTTCCATGGTGGATGAAAAAGCTCAGGAACGGAGAGATTATTCACATCAGTGATGTTTCACTTCTTCCTCCCGAGGCATCAGCAGAACAACAGATTCTTGCAGAACAGGATATTAAATCAGTTCTGGTCATACCCCTCTTTGCCGGTGAAACCCTGGAAGGGTTCATCGGTCTGGATAATGTTCTAAAGACCAGAACGTGGAATGAGGATGACATCTACCTTCTTGCCTCATCAGCCGCAATCATCGGTAAAGCACTGGAACTGAGAAAACGTGAAGACGAAGTTGCACGACTCACCTCGTTTCAGGAGAAAATCATTGATGACCCTGACATCTGGGTCGCCGGTTCAACAATTGATGGGAGGGTCATCATCTGGAATAAAGGTGCTGAGATTATCACCGGGTATACCAAAAGTGAAGTGATAGGTTCCAGAGCTGTCTGGTCGAAAATTACACCAGATTCAGAACAGCGCCTTGATATCGCCAAAATCAGTAAAGATCTTTCGGAAGGAGGGAAAGGGCCAATTGATTTTCCTTTCCCGCTCTTAACAAAAAACGGGGATGAACGCTATCTCGTGCTGAGTCTGCGAACACTGACCGACCTAACAGGCGAGCCATACGCAATCTTTGGTATTGGCATCGATAACACCGAACAGAAACTGGCAGAGAAAGAAGTAGAGAGAACGCATCGGCAACTCACCAATATTATTGACTTTTTGCCCGACGGCACCGGTGTTATCGACCAGGATGGAATCGTTATTGCCTGGAATCAGGCCATGGAAAAGATAACCGGCGTGCCAAAAGAGAATATTCTAGGCGAGGGCAATTATGTCTATGCAATTCCATTCTACGGCGAAAGACGCCCGGTCCTTCTTGATAATATAATACAGGGAACGGCAATAAATTCTAAAGAATACCCGGATATCACCAGATCCGGTGATATGCTCATCGCAGAAATATATTTTCCCACTGTCAACGACGGAAAAGGTGGCACCTTTTTGGCAACCGCATCGCCACTCTACGATGATGAAGGAACTATTGCCGGTGCTATTGAATCGCTTCGGGACATTTCCGACCTGAAAGCAACTGAAAAAGCGCTCAAACAGAGCGAAGAGCTCTTCCGCACCATAACCACAGCAGCGCTTGATGCAATTATTATGATCGATGCAAAAGGCAAAGTTATCCTCTGGAATAAAGCCGCAGAAACGATACTGGGCTATTCCGCTGAGGAAGTAGCTGGAAAGAATCTGCACGAACTCATCGCACCGGAAGAGTACCAGGAAAATTACACCAGGGGCTTAAAGCACTTTGTAAAAACTGGGACAGGTCAGGCAATCGATAAAACTATCGAATTAAAGGCAAAACAAAAAAATGGCACGATTATTCCGGTCGAACTATCACTATCAGCTATTCGTATACATGATGAATGGCGTGCGGTCGGTATCATGCGTGATATCACGGAACGAAAAGAGGCGGAAGAAGCGCTGCAACAGAGTGAACAGCATCTGAACATCGCCCTCGACAGTGCCGGTCTCGGAGGATGGGACTGGAATGTTGCCACCGGAGAAATATCCTTTGACGCACGCTGGGAACATATTCTTGGCTATAATCCGGAATCCTTCCCGACAACCATTGATGATTTTTACGCGTTGATACAACCGGAAGATCTGGACAGAATGAAATTATCCCTTAAATATCATTTTGCAGCTGAAAAACCCTATTATAGTACAATCATCCGGGGAAAATCCAACGATGGAACGTGGAGATGGATCCGCACCTCTGGAACAATCGTGGAACGGGACACCGAAGGAAATCCCGTGCGATTGATTGGACTGCATCAGAATATTGATCGAATTGTCCGTTCAGAAGAATCCCTGAAGGAAGCAAACAAAAAACTCAGCCTGCTCTCCTCGATCACCCGCCATGACATTCTGAATCAAATTGGTATTTTACTAATTTACAGTGATTTGCTGAAAGAAAACCTCAGTGCTACCGATATGGAAGATGCCGAATATCTTCACGCGATACTTGATGCCACCCGGACGATAGAGCGTCAGATCACGTTTACCCGTGATTATGAGGAACTGGGTCTTACTGCCCCGGTCTGGCAGGACATTGCAGAAGCTACAGAGAAAGTAATAGCTAGGTTCCATCCGGAAGGGATCACTCTTGTAAACCGCTGCCGGTCAGGTCTTGAAATTCTGGCAGATCCCCTGTTCGACAAAGTTGTTTTCAATCTTCTGGAAAATGCCATGCGACATGGGAAAACCATTACGATGATCTCCATTTCAGCAGAAATTATCGGAAAAGACTGCACTATTATTGTGCAGGACGACGGCGTTGGCGTCCCGACAGAGATGAAAAAGAGGATTTTTGAACGTGGTGTAGGATCACATACGGGCTATGGGCTCTTTCTGTCACAGGAAATTCTTACGATAACGAACATTCTGATCACAGAAACCGGCACTCCCGGTGAAGGAGCACGGTTCGAGATTCACGTACCACCTGAGGAATTCCGGGCAACGAAACCGGACCAATAAAACCCCGACCACAGGGAAGATCTTTTCCTAAATCAGGAAAAATAAGAGGAGAGGACAGTTGCCACCAATCATCTGCTTTCAGACATCCTTATTTTAGACAATATCAAGAATACAACATATTGTATGAAGTCATTTCTGCATTATACTCTGCCAATTCTGCTTATTGGCCTTCTTCTGTGTTGCACTGTCATCACGGGTGTTCATACGGTCTACGCTTCGACGACGAAGTCCCCGGGACCGGCCCATCCTTTGTCACCGAGGTTTATTCATATGGTAATGAGGTAGAAATCCGGTATGTACCGGACATTGGTGCTCCGGCTGATTTTCTGATTCCTTACGACCCAACTTTGACAGTTGGCCTATATAGGTACTTTATGCCCGTAAAATATCCAAAATAGTCAGGTTTGAATTTGACAGTTGCGTTATATTTGTGGGAAAAATGCAAGTTCTATTGTCCGAATGACAGTATCGTCTGAAATTCAAGCCCAAAGTGAAGAGTTTTAGGGAGATACTTTTACAAATACCTGAACTGTCAAATTCTATTCTTCCACAATCTGAGGGATTTGTGTGAAGTGGCAAACTACGTTAGGTTCATATGACCTCCAATTCCAAGTGACTAATTGGAGGCCATTATGAAAGATTTGTACGTGCTAAAGAATGGAATGACAAAGGAACAGATGTTTTGTCTTCGTCTAAGGGACGGATTCAACTTAGCACCGATTACTGCCAGTGCGATACTTGAGTTGAGTGAAGACTTTTTCCTGAACAGCAGATCTGGTGTGCGTGATGGTCAAATGTTATATCTTGCCATCTCGGAGGAGGAAGGTCCAGGGAAATCTATTCTTGATGCAAAACACAATGAAATCATCTTAACGCTGGATGATCCAGAGGACATGGAGGTATATGGGACTCACGGCCTATCAGCATACCGACAACATGTAATACTCAGGATTGCACAAGAAGCAAGAGAACAAAATGCCCTCTTGACGATAAAAGACCTTGTCAAGATTCTGAAGAGTAGTTATAGCACAATCAAGAGAGACATAAAATCCCTCAGAGATAGGGGTTTCTACGTTCCTCTGAGAGGTATAGTAAGAGACATCGGTCCATCATCGCACAAAACAAAAATCGTAGAGTTATATGTGAAGGGATACACTCCCTCAGAGATCAAGAGATCAACAAATCATTCATTAAAGAGTATAGAACGCTACAATAGGGATTTTTCACGTGTTGCAATCCTCACTGAAAGAGGAGAGTCCATTGACAATATTCGATTGATTGTTGGCATCTCAGAGCGATTGGTGAAGGAGTATCATGAACTTTACAGGAAATATAAGGATGGTGAGCATAAACAAAGGATAGAGGAGTTGGTTAGCAATATAACCGTATATGAACCGCCGATGACTTTTAAAAAAACAAGGGAGAGATTGCGATGAAGGAGGAATGGTCTAGAAAAGCGTACGGACCATCTACAGCAAAAACATATGAAACAAGCCTGTTTAACCTGATAACGACTGAATTTGGATATATCGGTGGGCCCGATGTAGTTCGGCTTTTTGTGGAAAAGATTGTAGCGTTGAATAATCAATATTACCTCCCTGGAGACTTTGTTCGGCCGGGTCAGATGAGATGGCTTGTATTGAAAGGAGGACAGAAGTATTCCAAGAGTAAAAAACTGAAAGATATGCAACTTATTCCCATTACATTAACTCTGATAAGTCCGGAGGATATAGAAGACAGGGTAAATCATGTGAAAAAAAGTGATTTGCTGGAGAAACTGATAGTTAGATTGTGCAAGGAAACGAAGGGGCACGGTGGCGTACTTACTGAGACAGATATCTCAATCTTGTTGAGATTATCAGGAACCACGATATCGAACTACATTCTTGGTTACGAAAATAGAACAGATAAGGTTGTTCCACGAGCTGGTACAGAGATGGATATGGGTAAAACCCTGACACATAAAAGATTAGCATTTCATAACTATAAAAAGAAGATTCCGACAACAGAGAATGCCCGGCTTATAGATCACACGCCCGAGTCTACAGATCGCTACATAAAGGATGGAACGCGGGTTGAAAAGCTCTATTTGGGGGGTTACAATGAATGGGATATATCATTTTTTACGGGTCTTCCTGGATATGTAGTGAAAGAATATATCGAGATCATAAAAGATTATGATACGAGGAGAATCGATAAAGATGCATGCTAAAAGAATAGAGGGTCATATGAACCTATCTTGGGTTAAAGTGATTTTTCTAATTGCCTTTCATGTACAAGGCATGGCTGAGGACGCTTAGAATAAGCCCGCCGACATGGTGGGGTTTGGGGTTGAAGCATTACTGAAGGGTTACGTCCGTCAACCTTTTCGTTGAACCAGGCAAAGAGAACATATGGAATTGCATTCCGGTATTTATGAGCAGGTGATAAACGAGTATCTTCTCATAAAACTCTCTGCTCTTGCAGCTGGAAGTGTAATCACCAAAGATAGCGTCACTCACTACGATCCAGAAGCGATTCTAACACATTATCTCTCTAAAATTATTCGAAATATCCTTCAGGCATCTGAAGAAAAGCACCATTCTCTTGAGAAACAGATTCTGATCTGCAACAGTATCATCAATCATCTTGCTGAAACAACAGCGAATCCAGCTATCGAAAACTGCCGGATTACGAAAGAAGCTGAAATACTTCTTTCACTTATTGAAAATAAAAACGGGAGCGTTCTGGCTCTCGATTTGCAAACTTTACCCCGACATGAAACCTCAATTGCTAAGAGTAGTCTCTTTACTGGATCGCCACAGGAACCCGGACTCGGAGATGAGCTAAGACGTGAAATTCAATCTTCAAATCGTATTGATCTTCTCATATCCTTCATAAAATGGAGTGGAATACGACTCATCCTTGAGGATCTAAGGGAGTTTGTGAAACATGGAAATTTACGGGTAATTTCAACTTCTTATACCGGTGCTACTGACTTCAAGGCAATTGAAGTTCTTGCAGATCTTCCGAATACAACCGTTAAGATCTCTTATGACACGAAACGAACCCGGCTCCATGCGAAAACGTATCATTTCCTTAGAAACAACGGTTTTTCAACGGCATACATTGGATCATCCAATCTATCGAATCCTGCAATAACGAGCGGGTTGGAATGGAACGTGAAAATAACAGAACAGGATTCGCCAGATATTCTGAAAAAGATTGACGCCACCTTTGAAACATACTGGAATGATCCGGAATTTGTCACGATAACACCTGAGAATAAAGAGCAATTAAAAACGGTACTCTCAAAAGAACGGCGTACGGATGATACCATTTTGCCTGTCTTTGACATTCAGCCATATTATTTTCAAAAAGAGATCCTTGAACGATTAGAAGCCGAACGAAAATTACATAATAATTACAAAAATCTTATTGTAGCAGCAACTGGAACCGGTAAGACCGTAATATCCGCATTTGATTACAAATCTCTCGTCAGAAAAGCCGGGAAGTATCCACGACTGCTTTTTGTTGCTCACCGCGAAGAGATTTTAAAGCAAAGTCTTCAGGTTTTTCGTGGGGTTCTCAGAGATCAAAATTTTGGCAACATCATGGTCGGCGGGACAACAGCTGATAGGATAGATCAATTGTTTGTCTCTATACAGAGTTTTAACAGTAAATCACTGGCTGATAAGATACCTCCTGACTATTACGATATTATAATAATTGATGAGTTTCATCATGCCGCTGCCCCTTCCTATCAGACACTATTGTCAAAGTTCACACCTAAAATCCTTCTTGGGCTGACAGCAACGCCGGAACGAATGGATAATCTTGACATCCTGACGTATTTTAATGGCGTAATCTCTGCGGAGATACGGCTGCCGGAAGCTATTAATCGGAAATTACTTGCGCCATTCCATTATTTCGGCGTTACTGATGTGGTGGATCTTGACACCGTACCCTGGAAACGAGGAACCTATGATCCGGTAGTTATGTCGAAGTTATACACCGGAAATCAGGAACGGGTTCAGCAGATTATTCAGGCGTTGCAGAAATATTCCTCAGGCATTGACGAGATTATTGGTGTGGGATTTTGTGTTTCGGTTGAACATGCCGAATATATGGCTGCTTCCTTCATTCAGGCTAATATCCCTTCGGCCTGTCTACACAGTAAGAGTTCACGGGATGAACGTTTTACTATGCAACGGCGTCTGGTAAACCATGAAATCCATTTCGTTTTTGTGGTTGACCTTTATAATGAGGGCATTGATATCCCGGAACTCAACACTATCCTCTTTTTGAGACCAACAGAGAGCCTAACGATATTTTTACAACAATTAGGTCGTGGACTTCGTCTTTCTGAAGGGAAAGAATGTTTGACTGTTCTTGATTTTGTGGGACGACAACATGTAAATTATCACTTTGGAGAACGAATGTCAGCCCTGCTCTCAGCCAGTCAGAAAGCGCTTGTTCAGCAAGTAGAGGAGAATGCCTATTATCTTCCCAAAGGGTGCTACCTTCAACTGGAGAAAGTAGCTCAGGAAAGAATTCTTGAGAACATCAAAGCAAATATTACTACCAAAAAATCCATCATTCAGAAAATACGGGATTTCAAACGGGAAACCGGCAAAGAGTTGCGCCTGAAGAACTTTTTAACCTACCACTCACTTCGGCCGGCCGATCTCTATCAAAGAAACACCTTATGTGAACTGGCACGTCAGGCTGGAACATTCTCGTATAGCGAAGAAATGAATCGTGGATTTTCGAAAAATGCAGCACTCAGGCTGATGGATGTCGATGCTCCGAATTTCCTCCGGTTTTGTCAGTTGGTGTTAGGGAATCCAGATGCTATCTCCTATGAAAAACTCTCTGAATATGAGAAGAAAATGCTGACAATGCTTTGGTTTACATTGCATGATGAGACGTATTCAGGCTCTCTAAATACGATTCATGAGATATTTTCAGATACTATTGAAACCGGGCAGATCTATGATGAAGTTCTGGATTTGCTTGATTATAATTACAAAGCCCTTGAATTTGTTCCGGATGATATTAATCTTGGATTTGAAATTCCGCTGGAACTGCACTGTACCTATACCCGGAGTCAGATCTTTGCGGCCTTAGGTCATTATTCACTTACAAATAAGCAAACTCACGGAAGTCGTGAAGGTGTGCTTTATCTTTCTGAAAAGAATGTGGACGTTTTCTTTATCACTCTCAATAAGACTGAAGAGCACTATTCTCCGACTACGATGTATAAGGATTATGCGATAAGTGAGCGGCTTTTCCATTGGCAATCCCAGAGTACGACATCTGAATCATCACCAACCGGGAAGAGATACATTGAGCATGAGGCAAAAGGGCATAAAATTCTTCTTTTCGTCCGTGAGCAGAAGAAGATAGGATCGCGAACAGAACCATATATCTTCCTTGGTACTGCCCGGTATATTTCCCATGAGGGGAGTCGCCCGATGAGTATTGTCTGGGAACTGGATTATCCCATGCCACCTGGTCTGTTTGTGAAGGCGAATAAGATGATTGTTGGATAGAATAATTTTTTAGAATACCGAATCTGAGAATCGAACTGACTTGAGGATTGAGCTATTTAGCAAAAAAGCGTAATGGGTTTTCTCACCCCTTCCTTCATTCACTCTACCCCTACCTTTTAGCAACGCTTCTGTGTCAGATATGCCCGTATCGGAACCTGTTCGTTTCGTTCCGGACTCATATACGCAGTAAATCTCAGACTGTCAGTCAGCTCAAATCCGTGTTGTGTGAGCAATTGTACCACCTGTTCTTCACTCTGCCGGTACATTGTAACGCTTCTGTCAATACCTGTGTTTTCCGGACCGATAGTCAGTTCCGGTGTCTCCTGTGATGAGCGGTCAGCGATGGTAAAAGAAAACATCCCGTCCCGGCGCAGAACCCGCTCTGTTTCAGCAAATACAACATCTAAATCTGCAATAAAGGGGAATACTCCGGAACTGACTGCATGATCGACAGAACCATCCGGAATCGGGTACGGGGCACGGGTCAGGTCGTGGGAGAGCAGACTGATGGCACAGCCTTTTTTCCTGCAGACTGCTATCATTTCATCAGAATAGTCCATACCTATCACGCTCAGGCCGGCTTTGTAAAAGAGGCCTGCACACAGTCCGGTGCCGATGCCGAGATCCAGGACGGTCTGGCCGGGTCTGGTATATTCAAAGGTCAGCCCGAAGATCACCTGCGGGCCAAGCCAGCCTGTTTTCTTTGCCTCGTCGTCGTAGATTGTTGCCGATTCTGAGTTGATTTTTGTCATTTTTGGTCTCCGGGGTAGATTCCTGATATAAAATCTCAACAGAGGATAGACCCGGCGAGGACCTGACCTGACAGTATCTGAGACTTGTCGTGCAAGTGACAGGTGGGGGATACATGGACATAAAGTTCACCAGGTTCTTCTTCACCGCCACTCCTCACGTTTTTTGGCAGCGGTTCAATACGTGAAGGGTTGTTCTCAGACCTATGGCTGACTGACTGACTGACTGACTGACTGACTGACTGACTGCAAAACGAAAACCGCCTCACCGGGGGAGTGTGGGGAACTTACATAAAATTAAATAATCTTAATGAATATTAATTAAACCAGTGAAAATATGGGTGTCAAAAGTTTCAGCATCTCGGATAAAATCTATGAGAAATATTCCTCAGAGTGCAAACGACTCGGTCTCAACATGAGCAAACAGATTGAGAATTTCATGAAGTTCCAGCTTGAAGAGGAGTTTGTGGTAAGAGAAGAATACATTGAAAAGATGAATAAAATCAGAAAAGAAAAATTCAAACCAATTACGGATTTCGACAAGCACTTAGTTTAATCAGTGAATAAGAACTCCTGAGGTTAATTTTTGTACAGCATTTACCTCTCCGAAACACTTGAAGCAAAGCCTGAAAAGATTTAAAAAAATCCGGCATCCTTACAAAAAGCTAATACTTCTGTGGCAAATATCTGATTACCAATACGGGATCAAAATTCATGAAACTTGACATAATTCTTGAAAAGGAAGAGGAAGATAGGTACTCAGTCCACTGTCCGGCTCTGAAAGGTTGCCATTCTCAGGGCATGACACAGGAAGAAGCCCTCAAAAATATACAGGAAGCCATAGAACTCTACCTTGAGGTCGCTCACGACATTGCCTCCCGGCAGGTAACATCACAACCCGGTTCCATCCTCGTTGACCTTGCAGTGTGAGTACAAAACGCCTCATTCCGGTATCCGGAAAGGAGATGGTCCGTGTTTTTTCTAAAGTCGGGTTTCAGACTGAACGTAAACGCGGCAGTCATATCATCATGAGCCGTGGCGATGATCTTCTTGTTATCCCGGAACGTGGGTCCAATAGCAAAAGGGACAGAACGGGAACTTATCAAAGATGCAGGACTTACGGTAAAAGCGTTTAATGCACTTCTCAAAGGAAAAAAGTAAGAAAGAAAAAGTACCGGGATCTCTTCACCCCGGCACCGCCTTCTCATCTGTCCAATGCTCGTGCCCTTCGCCAGACATTCACCGACACTGGGATATGTATAAAAAGAAAAAAAAGTAAATATAACCAGCCAAAGGTGGCGAGGAATCAATATGTCAGCAGCAAGTAAAAAACAATTGGGGAAACTAAACAAAGTGAAGAAGGCCAAGGCAGAAGATCTCTCGAAGCAGGCGGCTGGTGGTAGCAAATCCGCCAAGAAGAAGCTCAAGAAGCTCGAGAAAAAGATCAAATAAGACGCCAGGAATTTCCAACGAACTATTTTTATTTTTTATTTTTTTAAGGGCTAACGAATAGAGCTCTGCCAGTCACTACCTGTTCGTATCCGGAGGGGAGCGGAAGGTTCAGATTTTAAATTTTAAATTTAAAAAATGCTTCCGGAAAGGTTTCCGGTCTGCGTGTGAAATATGATCCGCCGAACCCTGTCGGGGGAGGTCTTCAAATATTGAGCAGATAAGTGCTATATCCATGATAAAAAAAGTGAGAATGGAGAGATAATACTATTTGTGGTATAGTGATAGCAGAATTCTCTCTTACAAGCTACAGAATTTTCTGTGAACTTTTCTCTCCTGCCTCTGCTGATGTTTGGAGGGTTTTGCATCCTGTTCAGGCTCCTGAGTATTGGGGTCCACGGGAGGATTTAAGTCTCATCCAAAACTTCCCAGTGGCCCCTTGTTCCACCCACCCGTTTCAAAACTCCCAGCTCTTTTAATTTATTCATATGCTTTTTTACGGCAGAATCATTGATGCCCAGTTCCTTTGCAATATCTCTGTATCCAATTTTATTATTTTTTTGAATAATCGACAGGATCTCATTTTGTCGATCTGTCAAATGAATTGCACCATCTACCAGACTCCTGGTATCATCGATTGAGCCACTCGATTGGGATACCATTGAAGCCACCTGATTGAGCCACCATTGAGCCACCATTGAGCCACCATTGAGCCACCAGCCGGGTGTTCAGCTGGAGGTTTAGATACTGTAAGTGAACCAGTCATACCGGATGTCATGGTAATCTCAGTGCTGAGTAAAACATCTTTCTTAGCTGCAAACGATCCATCTTCCATCAATGCTTTATCAACCGGAAGAGTAATTCTCAGGAAATCATCAGTGAATTGAAAGCACTCTTTTGGATATACTTTCAGAATCCGTGGCAGACCGGAGCACCCCTGCCCCAACAAAAAAAAGAAAAAAATTCAGATAAGTTCTTTCAGATAGAACTTGAACGGTCCAAGGTTGCCACCGAAGTTACCGGCAGTAATCAGCTTAATGCCGTCAACCTTCGTTGCTGCTGCGATACCGAGTGCAGTTGCCTCTTTAATTGCATCCTCATCAAGACCGTCGATAACAACTTCATACACTGCTTTCACGCCTTCCGGCACTTTCGTGTCAGCGACCTGGTCGCGGATTGAAGGGCAGTACTTCTCGTTCGTTGTCGCTACCATGAACTTGTATTTGTTCGAGCCGACCTTCGAGCCGGATGCGACGACCGGGAATGACGTGATACAGCCAGGGACCGTGTCAATAGCCTCAATCGCTGCCTCTGATGCCATCAGTGCTGCCGGAATGCTCTCTCCCATAATGAAGAAGTTGCCGCCTGCAATGCCCTTAATAATACCAAAGTTTTCCTCGCCGATGTACTCGCCGTTCATGATAGGAATAGCCCAGCAGTCACGACCGCCGACCTCGACCTTGTGCTCATAGCCATCGCCGAAGAAGTGCAGCTTCACATCAATGCGCTCTTCCGCTTCCGGCATACCGTCAAAGACCGCTGTGGTCGGTGAGGTCAGAATACACTCAGCAAGGCGCTCAACAACCTGTGCCTTCAGCTTCTTCTTGCCGCCGGCAAAGATAAGAATCGAGCAACCCGGACGGCCGTCAGGGGTCTCGCTTGGGTCAAGGACCAGCTCAATGCCTGCTTCACAGGGGCATCCGATAGCTGAGGTCGCAAATCCGGTTGCCTCAATGGCTGCCTTCACTGCCCAGTCGGTGTTGATTGCGGTGATAACCACACGGCATGCCCAGTTCGGGAATGCTTCTGCATACTCGTCTTCGATTGTAACTCCATTTAGTTCCATAACTCATCAATCCTGTTCAAACGTTCGTTGACTTATGTCATCGGCAAAATTAAAAGAATCTTTCTTTTCGCTCTCACATCGGAACCTGAAAATCCGGGGAAGCCCATCAGTGACCGGGTCAAACCACAACCGCTCTTCTAACCGATTATTTATCCACATTTTTACACTATTACTATAGTGTCGATCTCAGGGACCGACGTTTTCCTGAATCCTCCGCAGACAAGCGCTTAAAATCACTGGTAGTGCCAGTTATCTCTGCTAATGTTCCGCGCCCCATTGCGTGGAAAAAACATCAGTCACTGCCGGGAATCTCACCCTTCAGGAGCCAACCGCTCGACCGCTCACCGGTGTGCGCAACCTTTTGCCCCGATCTGCGCTCCCCCGAATCACACTAAAAGACAGGTTTATTTATACTGTGAGGGTGCACGGCTTTTCAGAACGCCAATCAGGGACAAATTCTCATGAGGATGAATAGATACCCGTCTATCATAACTCATACCCGGATTTGAGAAACAATTGGTTAGCTTAACTTAATTTCGTCGATTCTCTGCCTTCCCCTTTGATGTTCATATAAAATCAAAAATGGAAAGTAGATTCAAATAACTTTCAGGCAAAATAAAGGCCGTATAGTAAATAAAATCCCAAATAACGCCTTTTAGAAAAAGTTCACTTCAGAAGCTTTATTTATCTTTTGAACACAAATTTCCTTTTAATCGATTTCGATCGAGATATACTGGTGCGTGAAACCATGGCATTTGCATTGCATATTAACATGGAACGGTGTACCGGCTGTAATGCTTGTGTGGTCGCATGCCCCGTTAATGCACTGGAACTCTACACAGTAGACCCAGTGACTAACGAGAAGATCTACAAAGTCATGAACGGCGTTGCTATTGTTCTTGACGTAGATTCAGAACTATGCGCCGGATGCGGCGTATGTGTTGAGGCATGTCCATTCAATGTGATACGGCTGGCAGGACCGTGGGATACTAATTCCAAATCCCTGGCACAAGGTATGGAGTGAGGTATAAATGGATACATTCTTCCCAAAATTCTCCAAGAGACGTGAGGGCGTCAACGTAGTTATGGAGCAGAAGCTTCTGACTACGGTGAGTAATCTCATCTACAACGCAGAGATTTGTACCGGATGTGGCATCTGTCAGGAAGCCTGTCCGGAAGAAGCAATCTCTATGGGTCTCGTTGGTGCTGTTATTAGAGGAGCTGTTGACTACGCAGAACCGATCAATATTAACGAAGAGAAGTGTTCATATTGTGGTGTCTGTGTCGTAATGTGCCCCTTTAATGCACTGACCCTTTCCGTTGACGGAGAGGAACGCCTTCCGCTTATGGAGAAAGAAGGCTTCCCTGAGTACGATATGGTAACCAATATCGACCAGGAGAAGTGTGTACGGTGTACGATCTGTGAGGAAGTCTGTCCTCGTGATGCTATCAGCCGAGAGGTTGTCGCATTCGAAGGTACAGATGCAGACGGTCAGCCAAAGCAGGCTGCATTGAAGACAAAGACCACCTTTACTGTGGACGATGAGAAGTGTACCTTATGTGGTATTTGCGGTAACATCTGTCCGGCAATTGAGGTCAACCACAAGCCGTTCAGCGCCGAATCCGGTGCTGTTGAGGGCGAAGTCGTTTGGACGGAGTCACGCTGTGACGCCTGTGGTGTCTGTGTCGAAGCCTGCCCCGAGGACGCCATCGTCGTCGAGCGTACAGTAGAATCCGCAGTGATTGACGGCAAAGTCGAAATCATTGAGGAAAACTGCTGTACCTGTCGCTGGTGTGCTATTAACTGTCCGACCGAGGCAATCACAGTCGAGAAAATATTCGAGGGTGACATCGAATTTAATGCAGATAAATGCCCATCTGGGTGTTCAACCTGTATTGAAGTTTGTCCCGCAAACGCGATCTACCTCCCCAGTCCGGTCCCAGCCGACCAGATGAAGGGCGAGATCGAGGCAAAGATAGCTGTTAATAAAGATCTCTGTATTCTCTGTGGTGCATGTGTATGGGCATGCCCTGGTGAGGACATCATCACGATCAAACGCAGCAATATCCGCGTCAAGGGAAAAGAGACAGATCTCTTCCTGAAGATCAAGGAGAAACTCTGCACCCCGAGAACCTCGAGGGTCAAAGAGAGCACTCCTGGACAATCAGAAATCAAAGTAATTGAAGAGGCGTGAGGGAGCGATATGGCATTTGAGAAAAATTATAACGATCCCGAGCTTGAAGCAAAACTCAAGGACACCTGCTACTATACGTCGGACGCAAATCCGGACTTTTTAAAAGAAGTCGAGAGAATCAGCCGGACACCGGCACACTTGTGTTTCCAGTGCGGAACATGTACCGGTGGCTGTCCGTCAGCACCACGAAGTTCGTTTCGGATTCGTCTGTTTATGCGCAAGGCGACTCTCGGTCTTGAAGCAGAAGCAGTACTTGACCCTGACCTGTGGCTGTGCACTACCTGTTACTCATGCACCGACCGCTGTCCACGCGATCTCGCACCGACAGACGTCATCATGGCGATGAGAAATATTTGTTTCATCAAATACGACACGGCACCAAGAAATTTCATGAAGTCCGTTCAGGCGATGTATGCCTATGGCCATGTTGTACCAAACAACGCAACCAACATGGCAGCTCGTGTGAAACTGGGTCTTCCGGAACAGCCGCCGACCGTCCATGCATATCCTGAATTCTTAGCAGGCATCCAGTCGATTCTTGACCACTATGGCATGAAAGAAAAAGCAGACCGACTCCTTTCGGAGGTAGAGTAAGAATGCACGAATATGCATTTTTCCTTGGCTGTATTGCACCAAACCGGTATCCGGGCTGTGAAGCATCAGCAATAAAAACAAGTGCAAAACTTGACATCGATCTTCTCCCACTCAAGGGAGCAAGCTGCTGCCCGGCACCTGGTGCATTCGGCGCAATTGATCTGCGTGTCTGGTACGCTATGGCCGCACGTAATATCTGTCTCGCAGAAGATATGGGCAAAGATATCGCCCTTATCTGCAACGGTTGTTACAAATCAATCTACGAAGTCAATGAAAAACTGAAGCACAATGACGATCTCCGTGACGGGGCAAACGAAGTCCTCGCCGAGATTGACATGGAGTTTAAGGGTTCCATTGACGTTTGGCATTTAATTGAGCTGTACTACGATCCAAAGATCTGTGGTGTGGAAAAGGTCAGAAACAGTGTGACCCACCCGCTCACCGGTACCCGGATTGCTCCTCACTATGGATGTCACCTGCTCAAGCCGGCAAAAGAACGCCACTTCGGTGATTCTGAGAACCCTATGTGGTTCGAGGAACTCATTGAAGCACTTGGTGCTGAACCTATTCAGTACAGAAACAAGATGCAGTGTTGTGGTGCTGGTGGCGGTGTCCGTGGCTACGATCTGACACAGGCGCTGGATATCACGAACGAAAAGCTGATTAACATCGAGGAAGTCGGCGCAGATGCTCTCACCGAATTCTGTCCCTTCTGTCAGCTTCAGTATGACCGTGGTCAGCTTGAGATTGCGGAGAAGTTCGGTAAAACCTACAACCTGCCTGTTCTGCACTACAACGAACTGTTAGGTCTCGCACAGGGTATGAGCCCTGATGAACTGGCTCTGGATCTGCATGGTGTCGACTGCAAACCATTCCTGGAGAAAATTCTTTAAATGAGGTGCAAAGATGGCTGAAGATAATAAAGAACCAAGAATTGGAGTGTTCGTCTGCCACTGTGGTACCAACATTGCCGGTTCAATAGATGTTACAGCAGTGAAGGACTATGCCCAGACCCTTCCGGGTGTTACTATAGCTGATGAATATCAGTATATGTGTTCAACACCGGGCCAGTCAAAGATCAAAGCTGCCATTGCAGATTATGATCTCACTGGTGTCGTCGTCGCTGCCTGTTCACCACGTCTACACGAACCGACATTCCGCGTAGCCACCCAAGAAGGTGGACTGAACCCATTCAGATTTGAGATGGCAAACATCCGTGAGCAAAACGCATGGGTGCACATGCACGACCGGAAAGCAGCAACTGACAAGGCAAAAGACCAGGTCAGAATCGCTGTCGCAAAAGCACGCCTCCTTGAGGATCTCATTCCAAAGAGTGTGCCGGTAGAGAAAGCAGCACTGGTCGTCGGCGCTGGCATCGGTGGTATCCAGGCATCACTCGACCTCGGCAGTGCCGGTATTCCGGTTACTCTCGTTGAGAGATGGCCAACCGTTGGCGGACGTATGTCCCAGCTCGACAAAACCTTCCCGACCCTCGACTGTTCACAGTGTATTCTTACACCAAAGATGGTGGATGTCGGTCGTCACCCGATGATCGATCTCAAGACCTACACCGAAGTCGAGAGCGTAGAAGGATACATCGGTAACTTCGACGTTACCCTGCGCAGGAGAGCCCGTGGTGTTCTCACACCAGAAGAGGCAGAAGCACGCGGTATCGTCGGTGGTGGCTGTAATGGTTGTGGAGACTGTGAAGAAGTCTGTCCGGTAATAAAGTCAAACGAATTCGAGATGGGCATGGCACCGCGAAAGGCAATCTACATCTTCCACGCTCAGGTTATGCCGCTCCTCTACACTATTGATTTCGATTCCTGTGTGAAATGTGGTCTCTGTATTGAGGCATGTGGTCCTGATAAGCGCGCAATCGATCTTGATATGGTCGACACATTCGAAACCGTAAAGGTTGGCACCATCATCCTTGCAACCGGCTACGATCTGATCCCCATTGAGGGGAAGAGAGAGTGGGGATACAAGCAGTTTGATAACGTCATCACCGGTCTCGAATTTGAGCGTCTCATCTGTGCATCCGGTCCTACTGTTGGTCACCTGATTCGCCCGTCTGACGGTGCAACCCCGATGAAGGTCGCATTCGTGCTCTGTGCAGGATCAAGGGACAACTCCGGCGGTGTCGCAAAGCCCTACTGTTCCCGGTTCTGCTGCATGTATTCACTCAAGCATGCTCACCAGATCATGGAAAAGATTCCAGGTGCTGTGCCATACCTGTTCTACATGGATATCCGTGCATTCGGAAAGGGATACGAGGAGTTCTACTATCGTGTTCAGGACGAAGGCGCCAAGTTCATCCGTGGCCGTGTGTCTAACATCCAGGAGGATGTCCAGACCAAGAACCTGCATGTCTTTGCAGAAGATACTCTGCTCGGCCGTCCGGTCGATCTCGAGTGTGACATGGTTGTGCTTGCAGCTGCAATCCAGCCAAAAGCTGATGCAGACTCACTGCGCCAGATGTTTGGTATCTCCAAATCTCAGGACGGCTGGTACCTTGAGGCTCACCCGAAACTGAATCCGTGTGGTACGACCACCGCAGGTATTTTCCTCGCTGGTGTCTGCCAGGGACCAAAGGATGTTCCTGACACCGTCGCTCAGGCTGAGGGAGCAGCATCTGCTGCCAGTATTCCTATCCACATGGGCCAGGTCGACCTTGAACCATACTTCGCTGTATGTATCGAGGAGAAATGTGCCGGCTGTGGTATGTGTACCAACCTGTGCCCATTTGGAGCACTTGATCTTGTGGACCGTGAAGACGGAACCGGTAACGGGAAAGTCATGAGAGTCACTGAAGCAAAATGCAAGGGTTGCGGTACCTGTGGTGGATTCTGCCCAGGCGGAGCAATCAAGATGCAGCACTTCACATCCGAACAGATCGTTGGACAAATCGACGCTTTCCTTTTGGAAGGTGAACAATAATGGCAGATGGTGAATTCAAACCAAAGATTATGGCAATTATCTGTAACTGGTGTTCCTACGCTGGTGCTGACCTTGCCGGTGGTGGCCGTGTTCAGTATCCGCCCGACGTCCGTGCTATCCGTGTGATGTGTACCGGCCGTGTGGACCCGCTCTTCATCATGAAGGCGTTCCAGGACGGCGCTGACGGTGTACTGATTTCCGGATGTCACTTTGGTGACTGCCACTATCTTGAAGGCAACTTCAAGTGTGCAAAGCGGATGTTCCTTGTTAAGACTCTGCTGAAAAGCATCGGGCTCGATGACAGGCGTCTTCGCATGACCTTCGTCTCTGCATCTGAGGGTGCAAAATGGGGACAGGTTATGGAAGATGTTGTGAACACCATCAAAGAGCTTGGCCCAAGTCCACTCAAAGAGTTTGAGAAATAACCGGGGATTAGGTTATGCCAGCAATTGAACTGAATCTGATTTCCGGTCGAACAATCCAGCAGGGTGTCTCCATGGAGCACGGCAAAGAGAAGCACGCATATACTCTTGCCTGTGGGATCGTAGAACTCGATCCTGAAGACTTCAAGGCACTGGGGATCTATGTCAACACCAATGTTCGTCTGAAAAACGAATTTGGTGAAATCGTAGTAAAGGCCGTCGAAGCTGAGCAGGGCCCGAATCCGGGTCTCTGCTGGGTTCCGATGGGGCCATGGGCTAACATGGTCACCAACCCCAGAACCTATTCCATGGGTCTGCCGACTTTCAAGGGCGTTCCGGTAACGATTGAACCTGCCCCTGAAGAGAAAGTGCTGGATTCGATTGAACTTATTGAGGCGGTATGCCTCTAGGAGTGATGACGAAATGAGCAATATCGTAACCGATGTCGTCTGTCCGTTCTGCGGTACACTGTGTGACGACCTTGAGGTCGAGCTCAGTGAAGACGGCACAAAAATCCTCAATGTGTACAATGCCTGCGCCATCGGTGCGGCAAAGTTCCTGCACTCCCAGGCCAGTGACCGGCTCACCCGTCCGCGTATGCGGCAGGAAGACGGAAGCTGGAAGGAAGTCAGCTACGAGGATGCCATCGAATACACTGCAAACCTCCTTGAAAACGCCAGAAAACCCCTGATGTATGGCTGGAGTTCTACCTCCTGTGATGCTCAGGGTGTTGGCAGTGAACTTGGAGAGCTGACCGGTGGAATGATGGACAACACCGCAACAGTCTGTCACGGCAGTACCTTAATTGCCGTGCAGGATGTCGGTGTCCCGGGCTGTACCCTTGGTGAGGTCCGCAACCGTGCGGATCGCATCGTTTTCTGGGGATGCAACCCGGCACACGCCCACCCGCGTCATATGTCGCGCTACTCGATCTATCCCCGTGGTTTCTTCACCGGGAAAGGTTCCAAGAGCCGCAAGATGTATGTTGTCGATCCCCGAAAGACCGACTCTGCTAATATGGCAGATGTGCATCTTCAGATCGAACAGGGTCGTGACTACGAACTTCTTGATGCCCTTCGGGTTGCACTCAAAGGCGAGTGGTTACCGGATGCTGTCGCAGGTATACCAAAGAAGCAGATCTACGAACTCGCAGAAAGCCTGAAAGAAGGGCGCTTCTCCGTTATCTTCTTCGGTATGGGTTTGACACACACTCTGGGTAAGAACCACAACATCGACGCAGCAATCTCACTGACACGCGATCTTAACGACTACACCAAAGCATCTATTATGCCTATGCGTGGTCACTACAACGTGACCGGCTCCGGACAGGTCTGGGGATGGCAGTTTGGGTATCCGTTCTGTGTTGACCTCTCCAGAGGTTTTGCACGGTACAACCCCGGCGAGACATCTTCCAATGATCTTCTGTCCCGTGGTGAAGTCGATGCGGTCTTCGTACTTGGCAGTGACCCCGGTGCCCATTTCCCAATGAGCTCGAACAAGGTCATCGCCAAACTCCCGTCGGTCGCTATCGATCCGCACATCACCCCGACAACCGCCATCTGCAAACTGCATGTGCCGGTTGCCTTTGTGGGTGTTGAGGTCGGTGGGTGTGCCTATCGTATGGATAATGTGCCTATTGAGACCCGCAAGGTCGTCGATCCCCCTGAGGGTATGATGACTGACGAGGAGTTCCTTGCGGCTGTTGTTGTCCGTGTAAAGGAACTTCAGGAGGCCTGAGGAATGGCAGAATATCTGATTAAAAACGGTTTTGTCTTTGACCCGATTACCGGGATCAACGGAGATAAAGCCGATATCGCAATCAAAGGCGGCAAGATCGTCTCAAGCTCTGAGCTTACCAAAGCAACAGAGATAGACGCATCCGGCATGACTGTCATGGCCGGCGGTGTGGACGTTCACGCCCACGTCGCAGGCCCGAAGGTCAACGTCGGCCGTAATTTCAGGCCTGAAGATAAACTCTTCGGTGCTACGCCAAAAAGCAAATTTGAACGTATGGGTGCCGGATTTTCCGTGCCTACGACATTCAGAACTGCCTACATCTATGCAAAGATGGGATATGGCTTTGGTATTGAAGCGGCTATGCCGCCTCTCTATGCCCGCCATACGCACGAAGAGATGCGTGACACCCCGATCATTGATCAGGGTGCCCTGCCGGTGTTCGGCAACAACTGGTTTGTTCTTGAGTACCTCAAGAACCACGAGATAGAGAACACCGCTGCCTACATCGCCTGGCTGCTTCGGATGACCAAAGGGTTTGGTATCAAAAACGTCAACCCCGGCGGTACTGAAGCCTGGGCATGGGGTATGAACTGTGTGGAGATCACAGACAAAGTTCCGTACTTCGATATCTCCCCGGCACAGATTGTGAAGGGTCTTATTGAGGCGAACGAGTATCTGCGTCTCCCGCACTGTATGCACATACACGGTAACAAGCTTGGTGAGCCGGGCAACTACGAGACGACCATCGACACGCTCAAACTCGCTGAAGGTATCAAAGCCAACAACGATTTCGGACGTGAACAGGTTCTGCACAACACGCACTTACAGTTCCACTCCTACGGTGGAGAGAACTACTCGTCCAAAGGCTTCAGGTCAGCGTCAAAAGAGGTCATGAAATACGTCAACAGCGTTGACAACATTACCTTCGATACCGGTATCGTCACTCTTGACGAGACCACGACGATGACAGCCGACGGACCGTTCGAACACCACCTCTCCCACATGAATAACCTCAAGTGGGCGAACACGGATGTGGAACTGGAGACAGCAGCCGGTGTCGTACCGTTCATCTATGGAAAGAACACGTTCATCGCTGTCGCCCAGTGGGCTGTCGGTATTGAACTGGCTCTGCTCTGTAATGACGCAATGCGCTGCCACATCACGACCGACGCACCAAATGCCGGACCTCTGTTCCGGTATCCGCGTGTATGGTCGTGGCTGCTCTCTGCAAAGGCACGTGACGACCTTCTGGCCGATGCAAAATACGGTGAGAAGGTACGCAATGCCTGCTACATCGGTGAACTCGACCGCGAGTACACACTGATGGACCTTGCAAAGAGTACCCGTGCCGGACCTGCGAAGGCTCTTGGTCTTTCGCACATGTTCGGTGGTCTTGCAAACGGTCTTGAGGGCGATGTTGTCGTCTATCCGTTTAACCCGGAGACCCAGTCACTTTCCAATGACTATATGGACGTCGAGAAAGCCTTCTCGAACTGTAAATATATGGTCAAGGGCGGAGAACTGATCGTCAAAGACGGCGAGATCATCAGCAACGGTAATAAGCGCACCTTCTGGGTGAATGCGAAGACTAACGAAAATAAGGATGTCGCGCATGATATCACTGAGAAGTTCAAGCGGTATTACACCGTGACAGAGAACAACTACGAAGTAAATGAGAAGCACTTTGTGGCGAACCCGTATGTCATCGAGGTCGATGCAACACAGTGAGGTGAAAAGAAATGGCAACAATTACACTTACTGTAAGCAAAGAACCGAAACTTTACCTTGAAGCCGACAACATCACACCAGATGTATTTGCCGGAAAATCACTGGATGAGCTTCGTGCTCTCCATGTGTTCATGGGTAAGGATCAGTTCACGCTTGGTGACTACTTCACGATTGAGGGAGCTACCGGCGATGTGGCAGCAGACACCAAAATTGTCGTGAACGGTGACACCACCAAAGTAAAATACTTCGGTATGAAGATGTCGGCCGGAGAGGTCGTTGTCAACAGCAATGTTGACATGTATGCCGGTGCCTGGATGACCGGAGGAAAAATCACCGTCAATGGCGATGCTGATTCCTTTACGGGTCTTGCGATGAAGGGCGGAGAGCTTAACATCAACGGAAACGTCCGGGACTACCTTGGCGCTGCATACCGTGGCGACTGGCGTGGTATGATGGGCGGCACCATCCGTGTGTCCGGCAACGCAGGTTCCGATATCGGACAGTTCATGCGTGGCGGCACCATTATCGTCGAGGGCAATACTGATGTTCACGTCGGCACCCACGGCGAAGGTGGCACCATTATCATCAAAGGCGATGCGAAGAGTCGTGTCGGCGGACAGATGGTAAAAGGAGAGATCTATGTCTTCGGAGATATCGAAGTCATGATGCCAGGGTTCCAGTACCGGAATGACGTAGATCTTGAAATCGACGGCGTAAGCGGTAAATTCGCTCTCTATGAAGGAGACATGGGCGAGCGACACCCCACCCGCAAGGGTGTTACCACCTACGGCCAGCTCTATATGAAATACTAATCTTTTTTTTCTTTTGTTATTCGGATCCGGTACCAGTTTTTTTTATTCAGGAGCGCGGAGATTTTTCCTATATTTGGCCCAAAGTGCTGATGTTCCGTAATACGATTGATCATAGTCTTTCATACTAAATCTCAAAGTCTCCAATTTGTCGGAAAAAAGCTGTTTAATCGAACAAAGCATTTTTATTTTTTTTCAAATATAATATTTATGATTAGAAATCTTTATTTCCGGATATTCAGATGTATCTAGTGTCCCATGCGGGGACGTGCATTAGTGACTACCATCGTTTCAGAGGGGGAGGTTTCTCCCGCTCTAGTATTCAGCGAAATGAAAGCATTGCACAAAAAGGAAAACAGGAGGAAAATTATGGCAAAATATACCGACACCATCGATCTCTATTCAGATGACGGTAAGCTGCTGAAATCCGGTGTAACACTCGAGCGGATCAGTCCACTCGTGAACCCGGCAATCAAGAGAATCATTGACCTTACCAAGAGGACCATTGCAGTGAACCTTGGTGGCATGCAGAAAGGCCTGGCAACCGGAAAGGTTGGCAAGGGTCAGATTCTGGGACGCGAACTCGACCTTGACCTTGTTGGAAACAAGGACGCAATCATCGGCAAGATCAAAGATATGGTCGATGTTGAGGGTGGCGACACCGTAGTCCGTGAGTTCAACGGCGGCAACCTGCTGCTCGTTGAGGCACCAAAAGCGCGTCTCGAAGCAGCATCTACCTACGATGCAGCAATTACCTCAGTTGCATCTGCAACCACCTACGCAATCATCGACCAGTTTAACGTTAACGCATTCGATGGTTCCATGGTCAAAGCAGCAGCATGGGGTGGATATCCACACACGCAGGATATGGCCGGCGCAGGCGTCAGCTCTGTTCTTGCTATCCCACAGATGAATGAGGGTATTGGATACGCACTTCGTAACATCCCGGCAAACCACCTCGTCATGATGACCCAGCGCAATGCAATGCAGGGCGCAGCACTGTCATCAACCTTCGAGCAGGCTGGAGAATTCGAGATGGGTGCAGCAATCGGACCATTCGAGCGTGCACAGCTTCTCGCCTACGCATACCAGGGCTTAAACGCAAACAACCTGGTCTATGACCTGGTCAAGGAAAACGGCGCAACCGGTACTATCGGAAGCGTTGTGCAGTCCCTTGTCGAGCGTGCTATCGAGGACAAAGTCATCGTTGCAGGCAAGAAGGGCGGCTACTTCCAGTTCTACGACACCAAGGACCCAATGATGTGGAATGCATACACCTCAGCAGGAACACTCGCAGCAACCATGGTTAACTGTGGTGCCGGGCGTTTCGCACAGGCTGTATCCTCATCACTGCTGTACTTCAACGACTTAATTGAGCACGAGACCGGTCTGCCCGGCTGTGACTACGGTCGTGTCATGGGAACAGCGGTTGGATTCTCGTTCTTCAGCCACTCCATCTATGGTGGCGGTGGTCCTGGTATCTTCAACGGAAACCACGTCGTAACCCGGCACGCAGCCGGTATGGCAATGCCTTGTGTCGTTGCAGCATGTGCTGTTGATGCAGGTACCCAGATGTTCACGCCTGAGAGCACATCCAAGATCTACGGTGAAACCTACGGTAAGGAAGAAGTGTTCTCCAAGCCGATGCAAGCGATTGCAAACGGCGCCTGAATAAAGGTCGATAGTGAATGACTAAAAGCCAATATCCTCAGTGTAGGATTGTGCCCCTGCGTATGCTCAGTCCTGAGACAGCAGAAAAACTGCTGAATCAGATTGTAAAGGTCGAGGGAGTTCGGAGATTGCTCATTAACGGGCCAAATCTTCCGAAAACCGTTCCCTACGGACCAGCACGGGGCAAACCCAATCCCAATACGAACCGCAGAGTGATCACCGTCAATAATACTGACGTCGAACTGCAGGTTCAGGCAGGCACGATCACACTTGAGGTAGAGGATACCAGCGTTATTGATACGATACGTGGGCTTTGCGACGCGTTCTTTGCTGAACTTTCTTTTCCCTGCTCCGTGCAGGAAGGGAAGTTTATGAAGACCGAAGCAACACTTTCAGATTACGCGAAATATGGACCGAACGTCGATAAATCGTTAATTGGTATGACCGATCCGCGTAAGAAAGAAGGGCCTGTCATCATCCAGGGACTGAACTAATAATGCCGATAGGACGTGTGACTCAGGTCGTCGATTGCCGCCCGAGCATGGGGATGGGCAAAGGAGGAGGTCTTGCCCAGCGTGGGAGCATCTCTGAATGCCGGTCCCCTGATGTTATCGTGGTTGGCATGTCACCAGGTCGCCGTCATGTCACAAAACCAGTCTGTGACATCACATCCGGTTTACGCCGGGAGGGCATCGAATTTTCGGTGAGTACGCTGGTGCTCAACTCCGGAAGCGGTGTCCCTCCCGATGCCCCGCATATCGCAGGGTCAGTACTTGGTGCCCACTTTGGGTTGAACGGCAGAGAAATTGCTCAGATGGAACAGCACAAAGTTGCGATTCTTCATCACGGCAACGTGCGATCGCATGTCGTGGAGAAGGTCCGCTTTATCCTCGAATATGCTGACGTGAAAGCAATCGTCGTCTCCCAGGCACCTATTGACTACGAAGATCTTGCCCGGGCCGGAGTTCAGACGGCATATGTCATGCCTGACTCCCGGAATGTGCGCACAAAAGGACAAGTTATGGCAATCGTGAGTGGTGTCACCCGAGGGCAGACCCCGCCACGTGAGAAACTGGCAGAAGTCATTCAGGCCACAATGAATGTATTGAAAACTACCTAAATTAAGGTAAAATTATGGCATATACACCACAGTATGGACCGGGCACTTCCAATGTCGCCGCAAACCGGCGCAAACAGATGAACCCGGCTATCGAACTTGAGAAAGTTCGTGAAATTTCCGATGAGGATATTGTTCTGATTCTGGGACACCGTGCTCCTGGGTCAGCATACCCAACTGCACACCCGCCCCTTGCAGAACAGCAGGAACCTGATTGCCCAATCCGCAAACTCGTTACCCCAACAGATGGAGCAAAGGCAGGAGACCGCGTCCGTTACGTCCAGTTCGCTGACTCGATGTACAACAGTCCAGCCCAGCCGTTCCAGAGATCCTACACTGAGTGCTACCGCTTCCGTGGTATTGACCCAGGTACGCTCTCCGGACGTCAGATCGTAGAATGCCGTGAGCGTGACCTTGAGGCGTACTCAAAGTGGCTCATAGAGACCGAGATGTTTGACCCAGCCCTGACAAGCTGCCGTGGTGCAACTGTGCATGGTCACTCACTCCGTCTTGCAGAAGATGGCATGATGTTCGACATGCTTCAGAGGTGTATCCTCGAAGATGACGGCATCGTCTACTACCACAAAGACCAGATCGGTGAGCCACTCGACAAGAAGGTCGCAGTCGGCAAGCCAATGGGCGACGAATGGTGCAAAGAGAAGACTACGATCTTCCACTCACTTCTGGGAACCGCGTACCGGAGTGACGCAGAGTATATTGAATATGTTCAGCGCATCCACTCGCTCAGAACAAAATACGGCTTCATGCCAGTAGAGGAGTGATATTACTATGGCAAAAATTGAGAGAGCACAGAAACTTTTCCTCGACTCACTGAAGACGAAATTCAAGGGCGAAGACCCTGAATCAGTAAAGACCACCTTCTACAAGTTCGGTGGCCTTGAGCAGTCCCCGCGTAAACGCGAATTCATGAAGGCAGCCGCTGATGTCGAGAAGACACGTGGTATCTCCATGTATGATCCAATGCGCTGCCACCTTGGTGGTCTGCCAATGGGTCAGAGACAGCTTATGACCTATCAGGTCTCCCAGTCCGGCGTCTTCGTCGAGGGTGATGACCTGCACTTTGTCAACAACGCTGCTATGCAGCAGTTCTGGGATGACATCCGCAGAACAGTTATTGTCGGCATGGACCTTGCTCACCAGACACTCCAGAAGCGTCTCGGCAAGGAAGTTACCCCTGAGACCATCAACGAGTACCTCCACATTCTCAACCACGCAATGCCTGGCGCAGCAGTCGTTCAGGAACACATGGTAGAGACTCACCCCGGTATCGTCGATGACTGCTACGTCAAAGTCTTCACCGGTGACGACTCCATTGCAGATGACATTGAGCCACAGTTCCTGCTTGACATCAACAAGCTCTTCCCTGGAGACCAGGCAGAAGTGCTGAAGGCAGCAGTCGGCAGCTCAATGTATCAGGCAATCCACATTCCAACTATTGTATCACGTACCTGTGATGGTGGAACGACTTCACGCTGGTCTGCAATGCAGATTGGTATGTCCTTCATTGCCGCATACCGCATGTGCGCAGGCGAAGCAGCAGTCGCTGACCTTTCCTACGCAGCAAAGCACGCTGGTGTCTCACAGATGGCAACCATCCTGCCTGCACGCCGTGCCCGTGGTCCTAACGAGCCTGGTGGAATTAAGTTCGGTGTTTTCTCTGATATCATTCAGGCAAACCGCAAGTACCCGAACGACCCAGCCCGTGCATCCCTTGAGGTTGTCGGTGCAGGTACCATGCTCTTCGACCAGATCTGGCTCGGATCCTACATGTCCGGTGGTGTCGGCTTTACCCAGTATGCAACCGCAGCATACACCGACAACATCCTCGACGAGTACACATACTACGGTATGGACTACGTAAAGGACAAGTACGGCTACGACTTCACCAACCCAGGTGTTGGCAACATCGCTCCAACTCAGGAGATTGTCAACGACATTGCAACAGAAGTAAACCTGAATGCAATGGAGCAGTACGAGCAGTTCCCAACACTCATGGAAGACCACTTCGGTGGTTCACAGCGTGCTGGTGTTATTGCAGCAGCCTGTGGTCTGTCAACCTCCATTCCAACCGGAAACTCCAACGCCGGTCTGAACGGATGGTACCTCTCTATGCTTACGCACAAAGAGGGATGGTCACGTCTTGGTTTCTTCGGCTACGATCTTCAGGACCAGTGTGGTTCAGCAAACTCACTCTCTGTCAGACCTGATGAGGGTCTCATTGGAGAACTGCGTGGACCTAACTATCCGAACTACGCCATGAATGTCGGTCACCAGGGAGAATACGCAGCTATCGTCGGTGGTGCGCACTACGGACGCGGCGACGCGTTCTGCTTCGACCCACTTATCAAGATCTGCTTCGCAGATCCATCACTCGTCTTCGACTTTGCAGAACCCCGCAAGGAATTTGCACGTGGTGCAATTCGTGAGTTCATGCCAGCTGGTGAGCGCTCGCTTATCATCCCAGCAAAGTAAGGATCTCCTTAAAAAAACAATTTTTTTTTATTGAGCTCAAATTATAATGATTGTTATTCACTATTCCCGCCTTTTGTTTGGGATTTAATGAAATTTTAGGCTTATATCTGGCTTTTTCGAAAGCTTTAATAGAGAACTAACCCACTTTAAATTGAACCAAAAAGGGTTTGTGTAGCGAATAACTCTGGTGCATTTGGCACAGAGGAGGATGCCTTAATGGAAGAGTTACTGTTTGGCATCGGCATTAGCGCTTTAGCAGGTGCTCTGGCCACTATAGCCGGCGCGGCTGAGGATACTGAATCTGATATCGGATCACAGGGTGACCCGAACTCACAGGTTCAGTTAGCTCCTCAGATGGGATATGTTCACAGGATCTATAACAAAGCGATTTCTGGTGAACCCCCCGCATATGGTTTGTGGGTAGCACTCGCAGCAGGTATTGCCTGGGCGTTGATGGCGATTCAGTTTAACGCAGTTCTTGCACTGGTCCTCGGATCAGCTGTAGCTGTATTCGTACAGGGTGTGTACGCAGTTACCGCTTACCTTGGGCGTACTTCAAGTCTTGCAAAGTTTGAACAGCCGGTATATATCGATTTATTGAAATCGGTTACATCCGTGACTATGGCGCACGCATTTATTGCTATTTTTACTTGTGTTACTATGTGTTTCCTCATGATCGAGGCACTCGGACACCCATTCCCGCTTCCGCTAATGGGTCTTATCTGGGGTATTGCTCTCGGTGCTGCAGGTTCTGCAACGGGTAACCCGTTCTATGGTAAAGAGCGTCAGTATCAGAAATACAAATTTGGAGCAGGTCTCCCAATCTCTGCATCCGGTGACATTGTCCGGTATGCTGAGGCAGGTCAGCGCAGTTCACTTGATAACGGCTGGTTTACCTCAAAGGGAGGAGGTCCCGCATCCGGTATTTGTTTTGGTCTTATTGTATTCTTTGAACTTTGGCGTACAATTCTCTTCGAGCCTGTTGCAAACGGCTGGGGAGCAATTATCGCTGGTGTTATTATTATCCTTGTATTCATGATCCTCGACCGCTATGTCGAATCGTGGGCACGTAAGACCTATGGACCATACCCAACTGAGGAGGCATCATCATGAGCGCACTCGGTGGAGGTTCATCCGGCGGTGACGGCATCAATCCGACAGCATCTGTTATTGCTATTGTGATTCTGCTTGTCGCTGTTGGCATTGTTTATGTTATGTACCCTGCAGCATTGTTCCCGCTTATCGGCGTAATCATCGGAGGAGCTCTCATTGCTTTCGGTGTTCACTTCGTGCCGGTCGGTGGTGCACCTGCTGCTATGGGTCAGGCACCCGGTATTGCAACCGGTGTGGCTATGCTCGCTGCAGGAGCCGGTCTTGCCGGTCTTTTCGGTGGCGCATGGGCTGCACATTACGGTCTCTGGGTTGCTCTTGGTGCAGGAGCCATTGGTGGCGCACTGTTAATGGCAATCACCTGTCTTATGGTGAACGTTGTTTACGTCTATGCTATGGGTATTCCCGCAGCATCTGGAAAAGTCGAAAAAGATCCAATTACTGGTGACACATTCCCTGAGTACAAATCATCGGGTACTGAAGGTCACGGTCTGCCGTTCATCTCCTATGTTGGTGGTGTTATCGGCGGTCTCTTTGGTGGTTTTGGCGGAACGCTCATTTACATGGAATTCCTCGCAGTGTACGAAGCAGGTCTCCCAACTGTACTTATGGCAACACCCGAAGAGGTTGTGCCGATTGCAGTCGGTCTTGCCGGTATCTTTGCAGTTGGTCTGTTCCTCGTAAATGCAGTGATTACAGCCTACAACATCACTGGAACTATCGAAGGTCCTCACGACCCGAAGTTCAAGAGATGGCCCCGTGCAGTTATTGGTGCAGCTTGCGCATCGGCAGTATGCGGAATGTTTGCTATCCTTCTGGTAGTAGTGTGAGGTGTAAGATATGTCAGTAAAAATTGAAGCATCTGAAGGTGGCATGCCACACGATAAAATGCTTGGAATTGGTCTGATTGGAGCTCTGCTCTGTCTTTACCTAACCTACCTGAACAATCTGATGGGTACAGACTTCTTTGCATTCTTCGGTGGCCTTGCGGCAGTCGCAGCCCTCTGGTGGGGTACGGACTCAATCAAAAAGCTCTGTAGCTACGGTATCGGAACCGGTGTACCATCCGCAGGTATGATCGCTCTTGGATCTGGTGTTATCGCTATGGTCTTTGCAACGAAACTTGCACATATCAGCCCGCTTCTCGTCCCGATTGGCTGTGTTATCATCGCAGCAATTATCGGTGTCGTGCTTGGGTTTGTCTCGGACAATGTTCTGAACATGAACATCCCGGTTATGCTCCGCATGCTCACCGAACTGACTGTTGTCGGTTCACTTGTTATGCTTGGATTTACCGCGATGGTTTCCGGTACATTCACCTTTGAAGGCCTTATTACGGGATCTTCCTCGTTCATGGGCGTCGAGATGATAAGCTACGGACCATCTGTTGTTGGTGGCTGTGTTCTTGCAACGATTTTCATTCTCGGTGGTATCGCCATTCAGCACCCATTCAATGCCTGCCTTGGACCAGATGAGTCCTGGGACCGGACACAGATGTGTGCAACTGAGTGTGGATTCTTAAGCATGATTGGTATCGCTGTTATGTCACTTGCATTCCTTTCACTGGCGGCTGTGATTGTTTCATTGATCATTGCTGTGCTGGGATGGGCATGGTCATTCAACGAGTTGATCAAACTCTCGAAGCGTGACGCATATGACTGGCTTGACGCTGAGCCTATCCGTGAAGTCGGAGGTGACTCATAATGGGATATGTAGAAGTAGTACCTGAATTTGGTCTCGTTGCCGATCCGATTATCGGTCTCGTAACCTCCGCAGGTGAGTCGCTTGCTCCTGTTATTGAGAAAGTCGCTGTGCTTGAGGCAGCAACAAGGGATATCGTTGGTTCACTGTCCGGTAAGGGCTCATTTGTTGAGTCGTTCCCGAACAGGGAGAATGCGCTTCCCTATGCTGGTGCTGTGACGGCCATGTGGTATGGTCTTGCTGTTGGACTCTTTGTCGCGGGAGTTATCGCGTTTGCATTCCTTTGAGGTGAAATAAATGGCAGACAAGAAATCTCCGGCCTCAGGCTGGCCAATTATCAAGGGTGACTACCATCAGGGCAGTCCAGAAAGCTGTGTTGCTGTGTGTACCTTTGGTTCACACCTTGACGAGGAGGGAATCTGTGAAGCAGGCGCCGCACTCTGTGGTTCCTGTAAGACAGAGAACCTTGGTATTGAGAAACTGATTGCAAACACGGTCTCGAACCCGAACATCCGTTTCCTGATCTTTGCAGGAACAGAAGTGAAGGGTCACCTTTCCGCTAATAGTCTTTTAGCTCTGCACGCAAATGGTGTTGAGGATGGAAGAATCGTCAATTCCAATGGAGCTATCCCGTTCATCGAGAATCTTGACGATGCGGCAATTTCCCGCTTCATGGAACAGGTTGAAGCTATCAACATCATGGAGTCTGAGGACGTTGGCGTTATCACTGCAAAAATCAAAGAGTGCGAGGGCAACGATCCAGGTGCCTTTGACGCGGACCCAATTGTCGTTGAAGTCAGCGACGATGAAGGAGCAGCGGAGCCAACCGGCGAAGCAGAGCCACTCTCTGGTGAACTTGCACTGATCCATTCCCGGATGAAATTCATTCAGGGCCGTGTCACTGACATTGGTCTGTATGACCGCTTTGCAGCTGGTGTCTACTCTGGAAAGGTTGAAGGAATCATGATCGGTCTGATCGTGTCATTTGCTCTGCTGGGCTTCATGTTAATGGGGTGATCTAAGATGGCAGATGAAAATCAAGCAGGTCCAATCCGGATGAACGCTATCGACAAGATGGCAACTGAGATCAAGTACAAGGCACAGATTATCGCACGAACCAACAAAATTGAATCCGCTATCATGGGTACAGGTACGGTTGGTTTTGCTGTTGGTCTGATCATTGCTCTTGTGCTGGTATTAGTACCCGTTTTCTTAATGGGGGGATTCTAAGATGGCAGACAAGAAATCTCCGGCCTCAGGCTGGCCAATTATCAAGGGTGACTATCACCAGGGCAGTCCTGAAAGCTGTGTTGCTGTGTGTACCTTTGGTTCACACCTTGACGAGGAGGGAATCTGTGAAGCAGGTGCTGCACTCTGTGGCTCCTGTAAGACAGAGAATCTTGGTATTGAGAAACTGATTGCAAACACGGTCTCGAACCCGAACATCCGTTTCCTGATCTTTGCAGGAACAGAAGTGAAGGGTCACCTTTCCGCTAATAGTCTTTTAGCTCTGCACGCAAATGGTGTTGAGGATGGAAGAATCGTCAATTCCAATGGAGCTATCCCGTTCATCGAGAATCTTGACGATGCGGCAATTTCCCGCTTCATGGAACAGGTTGAAGCTATCAACATCATGGAGTCTGAGGACGTTGGCGTTATCACCGCTAAAATCAAAGAGTGTGAGGGTAAAGACCCCGGTGCCTTTGACGCAGACCCAATCGTCGTTGAAGTCAGCGACGATGAAGGTGGCGCCGGCGCAGCTGTCGCCGGTGTAAACCCACAGTTTCTGGAAGTTGAAAAACGCCTTGATGCAGTCGAGAAAAATATCGAGTTTGCTCAGGGTGAATTCGCACAGCGTGTTGGACGAAAGATCGGCCGTGATATCGGTATCTTATACGGTCTCGTAGCCGGTCTCGTCGTATTCATGATGTTGTTAGTATTCCTGCCAAAACTTTTGGCATTGCTATAGGGAGGATTGGCACATGTTTAAATTCGAGAAAGAACAAGTGGTGCACGACTTTAACGGCACCAAAATTGGTGGGCAGCCCGGCGAATACGCGCGGGTGCTCGGCGCCTCCATCTTCTATAACAAGCACGAAACGGTTATTGATGATGAGAAGGGCATAATTAACAAGGATCTCGCAGAGGTACTCTGGAACAGATGTCAGGAACTTACAGACATCACGGGTATTAAGCACTTTATCCAGATTATCGCAGAAACAGGAGAGGCATTTGAGAACTATTTCAACTGGTTTGACAGTATTGACAACAAGACTGCATTCCTGATGGATTCCTCGACTCCTGACGCGCTGGCACACGCGTGTGAGTATGTAACTGAAGTCGGTCTTGCTGACCGTGCTATCTACAACTCCATCAACGGTTCCATTACGGCTGAGAGTATTGAGGCTCTTAAGAAGAGTGACGTGAATGCAGCTATTGTGCTTGCATTCAACCCTGGTGACGCAACTGTCCTCGGCCGTGAGAAAGTTCTCGCAGAGGGTGGCGTTTCTGGTCAGGAGAAATCCATGCTTGCTATTGCAGAAGAATGTGGCATTACCCGCCCAATCCTCGATACCGCAGCAACCCCGCTCGGTCTTGGCTCTGGTGGTTCGTATCGCGAGATTCTTGCCTGTAAAGCAATCCACGGTCTTCCAACCGGTGGTGCGTACCACAACATGACGGTTTCCTGGACCTGGCTCAAACGCTGGAGAGGAACCAAGAAGACTCCATCCGTGCTTGTCTCACAGTATGAAGGCAGGGATCTTCTCCTTGAGCAGATGTCAAAACACCACTTCGGTGGTATGGAAGGTATCAAGCAGACTGCATGGGCAGCACCTGATATTGGGTGTAACATGATGGCAGCAACCCTTGGAGCAGACCTTATCATGTACGGACCTATCGAGAACTGTGAAGGTGCAGTGACCGCTATTGCATTCACCGATATTGTTCTCGCTGAGGCCGCTACATCACTGGGTGTAACCATGGCAGATGAAGAACACCCACTCTTCAAGCTCTGCTAAATTTATATCCACAATTATTTTTTTTGCTTTATTTTTGAGAGTTTTTTTGAGTTTTCTGCATTCTTTTTTGCCGGAGCTGTGGCTTTGGTTTTTGATCTGACATTGGCAATTCTGAATTTTTCTGATGGGGTAGTTTAACGGTCTGGTTGAATGTTGATATTACTGGTATGATCACCGATACTGGGAGCCTAGGCTAATGGCTGCCCGAATTCTCTCGGGTACGGGTAGGAGCTGTTCACTGGAAGATGTAGGAGAGAAAATGGGTAGATTGTTGGTTGCCTGAAATCTCAGGTTCAGCAAGGGAGGGGGAAAAGTTCTCCCTCCCTTGAACCCTCCCCTTTTTCAGGATAGGTCAGAGGAGTGATGGGAGGGGTCTCTCTCTCTCGTTTTGGGTTTTGGTGTGCTCCCTATGGGAATTTAATTAAGAGATCAGAGCAAGAGAAGAATCCAAAAAAGATAAGCGGTGTTTTCACTCACTCTTGGGTTCGCTCCTGAGCTGAGCACTTGTTACTTTGTGAGGCTTTGGGGGGGGTTCAGGAGTGAGGTCCGGCAGAGGTGGGGTGCATGAACCTTTATATGGTTTATTTGGTATTTTCAGGCGGCTGAATGATGAGACTGACATCGAAGTTTGTGACCGTATGGGTCAGCGATCCCATGCTGATGATGTCTATGTCGAGTTTTGCCAGTTCTTGCAGATTTTCAGGCTCAATACCACCTGAAACTTCCAGAAGGACATCATTTCGAAGCCCCTCTTCTCTGAGCATCCCGGTTGTTTCAGCGATGGTTGCGAGGTCCATATTGTCCAGCAGAATGATATCCGCCCCTGCCCGTGCAGCCTGCAGGGCTTCTTCGGGGAAGTCTGCCTCTGCCTCGACGATGACATACCGGGACGTCTCCTTTGCCCGACGGACCGCATCTTCAACAGAACAGAGCATCCGGTGGTTGTCTTTGATGAGAATCGCATCTGAGAGGGTGAGCCGGTGGGTATCGCCACCGCCGAGGAGCACGGCTTTTTTGTCGATGAGGCGACATCCCGGGGCTGTTTTGCGGGTGCCGGCGATTTTTATGCCCGTGCTGTGTTCTGCGACAATGGCACAGCAGGCGCTGGTCTTCGTGGCAATGGCACTCATCCGGCCGATGATATTCAGGGCCGTGCGTTCACAGAGCAGTATCGCCCGTGCGTTTCCATGCAGGTGAAGAAGCACCTGCCCGGCAGAGACTGTTGCGCCGTCTTCTGCCCGGAGCTCTGTGGTAATGCCCAGCTCCTGAAAGAGAACCGCGGCCTCTTCAAGCCCGGCGATGATACCGTCTGTCTTTGCGATAATCGTTGCAATGCATACCTCCCGCCCTGAAAGAAGCGCTTCGCTTGTCCGGTCGCCGAGGGGACAGTCTTCCTTAAGGTATTCAAGCAGTATACGGGGGGGTATGGTAATCATGTGACTATTCTTTTGGTTTCGAGACGGCAAGCATCCGCTCAATCGGTGCCCGTGCCTTCTCCATCAGATCGTCCGGGAGGATGACCTCCGGCCCCTCATCCAGCAGGGATTTACCGACCATCTTCAGCGTAATCTTCTTCATATCCTCGCAGACGGCGCTGTCCCGGGTATAGAAGTTCTTTTTCGGATATTCGGTCTGGAGCCGGAAAGCCATCTCACGCTCGGTAAGGACCATCCAGCCGGGTGCCTCTTTCGCCTCACGAATCATGCCGCCGGTCGAGGTAATGATATCGCAGGCGTGGCGCACGTCTTCGGGACATTCGGGGTGACACATCGTCATGAGCCCCTGTTCTTTTGCCCATGCTGCGTCCTTTGTGGTAAAGATTGCATGCACCGGGCAGTTTCCGCCTTCGGGAACCATGATAATTGTTTTTTCCGGCACCTGTTCCTGCACAAAGCCTCCGAGGTTTGAATCCGGGCCGAAAAGGACGGTGTCTCCTTTGAGTGACCGAACCACATCGGCGGCGTTTGATGAGGTGCAGGTGATATCCGAGACCGCTTTGCACGCAGCGGTTGAGTTGACGTAGGTCACCATCTCAGCGCCCGGATGTGCCTCTTTTGCTGCAAGAATCATCTCAGGAGTGAGTTGATCCGCAAGCGGGCATCCGGCGTCTGGGGCAGGGAGAATAACTTTCTTGTCGGGGCAAAGAATCTTCACTGTCTCTGCCATAAACTGCACACCACACACAATCATGATATCCTCTTTGAGGGTGGTGGCATGCTGGGCCAGTTCCAGACTGTCCCCAACGACATCGGCAATATCCTGTATTTCCGGTGGCTGGTAGTTATGGGCAAGGATGACTGCCTTTTTCTCTTTCTGGAGTTGTTTTATTCTTCGAAATAGTCGAAAACCCATGCGTATTATGTTCCTATTCTCATTGGTTGGTCGATATTCTTTAACAGAGTGGCAATGGAGAGCGCCGCGAGGTAGCTGGTCGCCGGATTCTCCGGGCAGGGATTGTTTCTGACTTTGATGTGGAAGTCGCCGAATTCACCCTCAACAAAAATCTCGTGAATATTTCGGTCGATGTCAGGGTCCACCCAGAGTTCAACCTCGACTTCATGGCCTGAGGCGAGTTCAAGAGCGACGGCCACATTGATATTCTTCGGAAACTCTTTGATGCACTCTGACGCCCGGCCCTTAAAGACCATCTCGCGTTTTGATGCCGTAAGGCCAAGGGATACAGGGTTCTTTGTCGTGCGTAGCAACAGTTTGTCGATTCTGCTGATCTGTCCGATTTTAAGATTATCAAGGCCGATGATTGCTCCGCTGGGAATATAAATCATCTTTCCCTGCTGCTTAGCAATATCTTCCAGACGGGCTTTCAGGCCACGGTCCGCAAAGGCACCGACGCTGAGAATAACAATGTCACGTCCGGAATGAAGCGCTTTTTCACCGTATGCTACGACAGCGTTGACCGACGCCGCTTCGACGATGATATCAAAGGGTTCGTCCAGAAATGCGTCAAAATCATCATAGGCGTTGCAGCCGCAAATCTCTGCGATAGTATCTGCATGGTCTTTGATAAGATCAAAACATGCTATAATCTCAACGTTTACATGCTGCTTTACCAACACTTCGGCGACGTTGCCACACCCAAGAAGTCCAACCCTGATCATTTTAGTATCAATTGTAAATTGTGATGGTTAATGATTGTGATAGCATACGTTGCAGAGCGGGGGCGGGGGATGATACTATTTTTCCCAATAGGGGAATTGATTGGAGTTGTGAGAACCGAATCTGCCAGGTGGGAAAGTATTATATCCATGACGTAGAAAATAGTAGAACAATGTGTGGTGAATGTTTTTTCGCCAGTGAATGTTTTTATCGCTAACAGCGAACGCACCGCACACCTGGCCGTGAAGGGAGCGGCATTTTTTGAACTAACCTGTGAAGAGGACGCTTTCGCGTTTGGTTTCAGGTATTTTTATCATTTTGGGTAACAGAGTAGCAATACATCTGATCCCCGAAACATGACTGTTACTAGAGATTACAGAATGTCAGGAAAAAAATTATGAGAGGAAAAGACATCCGCATGGAGCGGATCATCAAACGAAGCACCGGCACGACGGTGATTGTACCGATGGACCACGGGGTATCCTCAGGACCGATTCCGGGGTTGATTGATCTCGGGGAAAGTGTGAACAAGGTCGCTCTTGGCGGAGCAAATGCAGTGATTGGCCATATGGGGCTTGCTCTGCACGGGCACCGGAGAGAAGGGCCGGATATCGGGCTGATACTGCACCTTTCAGCATCAACAGACCTTGGCCCGGATCCGAACAACAAAGTGATCGTCAACACGGTAACAAACGCCCTGAAGATGGGTGCTGATGGTGTCTCGATGCATGTGAACATCGGAGCGGACTCTGAAGCAAGAATGCTTGAGGATCTTGGCCGGATTGCCATCGAATGTATCGATTGGGGTATGCCGCTTCTTGCGATGATGTACCCGCGTGGTCCGCGTATCGCAAAGGTGCCGGAAGCAGGCGAGGTCGCCCTTGCTGCCCGGGTTGCCTCAGAGCTGGGGGCTGATATCGTAAAGACGGTGTACACCGGCGATCCGGACTCCTTCAGGCAGGTCACCGAAGGGTGCCATGTGCCGGTGGTCGTCGCCGGAGGTTCAAAAACCGACGATCTCTCTACGATGCTCCTGATTGAAGGGGCGATGCAGGGCGGTGCGGCGGGTGTCTCCATCGGGAGAAATGCCTTCCAGCACCCGAACCCGGACCTGTTTGTCCGGGCCACCGCCGCAATTGTCCACGATCGGCGAAGCGCAGAGGAAGCGCTTGAAATTATAAAGGCAGGTGTCTGAAATGATTGGCAAAGAGATCCGCATGGAGCGGATTATGAACCGGAATACCGAGAGAACCGTGATTATTCCGATGGATCATGGCTTTACGGTGGGCCAGATTGAAGGACTGGGGGATATGCCCCGGACGGTCTCAGCGGTCTCTGAGGGCGGGGCGAACGCGATTGTGCTACACAAGGGCATGGTCAAGCATGGACACCGCAAACAGGGGCAGGATATTGGTTTGATTGTGCATCTCTCGGGCGGCACGGTCTTAAACCCCGATCCGAACGATAAGGTGATGGTCTGCTCGGTTGAGGAAGCCATTGCGCTTGGCGCTGATGCGGTCTCTATTCATGTGAACCTCGGAGCGCCCAATGAGTCGAAGATGCTGGAAGAGGCAGGCAGAGTTTCGCGGAGTTGTACCCAGTGGGGTATGCCGCTTCTCGCGATGATGTACCCCCGTGGTGAGGGCATCGACCCCCTCTCTCCCGTAGCCATAGGTCACTGTGTCCGGGTCGCCGAAGAACTTGGAGCCGATCTGGTTAAGACGAACTACACCGGTGATCCTGAAACCTTCCGGACGATCTGTGCGGCATCGTCCATCCCGGTCCTTGTTGCCGGCGGGGAGAAGGCCGATGATCTGACGACCTTTACAACTATCTCAGAAGCAGTCGATGCCGGGTGCTCCGGGGTAGCGATGGGCAGAAACTCGTTCCAGCGTGAGAACCCGGCGGGCTTTATCGCAGCCCTCTGCCGGGTTGTCCACGACCGGATGGCACCGGAAGACGCCCTGCGGGGGATGTAAACGCATGAAACAGTTCTGGGTTGATCTGCGACGGTGGGACAAGGAATGTGCAACGACGGCCATCGAAGCAGGAGCAGACGTGATTGTCACAGATTCTGCCTCGCTGGTGCGGGAACTTGGCAGGATTCAGACGGTCGCACCGGACGGGGATCTGGTTCCGGAAACGGATGTGTTCTTTATTGATATTACCGGGAAAGCTGACGAGGAACAGGCAGCAGAACGCGGAAAACACCAGATCACCGTTGTCTCAACCTCGGACTGGACTATTATCCCGCTGGAAAATCTGGTGGCGCAGAGCGATCACATCATTGCGGTCGTGCATAACGTCTTGGAGGCAGAAGCGGCCCTTGGCGTGCTTGAAACGGGGGTATCCGGCGTATGTCTTGTTACCACCGACCCTGCGGTGATTCGTGCGGTGGGGAACCTGATGCACGGTGCAACGGGCGATGTTGCTATGACACCCTGCACCATTCTCGCGGTAAAACCGGCCGGGATGGGTGATCGGGTTTGTGTGGATACCTGCTCGGTGCTTGAAGATGGTGAGGGACTGGTGGTTGGTAATACCTCCTCCTCGTTCCTGCTGGTCCATGCTGAGACTCTGGAAAATCCGTATGTTGCTCCCCGCCCGTTCCGTGTCAACGCGGGTGCTGTTCACGCCTACTGCCTGATGGCCGACGGAAAGACCGCCTATCTCTCTGAACTGAAGAGCGGTGATATGGTGCTGGTAAGTGGTGCAACGGGCCGGTCACACCCTGCGACGGTGGGGCGGGTAAAGATAGAACGCCGCCCGCTCCTTCTTGTTGAGGCTGAATCTGAAGGTCGCCGTTTCTCGCTGATTCTTCAGAATGCTGAGACGATTCGGCTGGTCCGGCCGGATAGTTCGGCGGTCTCGGTCGTGGATCTGAAGGCCGGGGATGTGGTGCTGGGTCATCTTGAGACAGGTGGGCGTCACTTTGGGCATGCTATTGAAGAGACGATTGTGGAGCAGTGATTGAGCGTGAAGGTCGGAATCATCGGTGGATTTGGGGGTATGGGCTCGCTTTTTGCCCGGTTGTTTGAAGATGCCGGGTATGAGGTGAGCTGTTCTGGCCGGGATACGACCCCCTCGAATGCTGATATTGCGGCGTCCTGTGACTGGGTTGTGGTATCGGTTCCTATCCGGGACACTGTCTCAGTCATCCGTGAGATTGGGCCGTTGCTGACGTCCTCGCAGCTTATCTGTGATCTGACCTCGATCAAGACCGATGCCATGCAGGCCATGGGTGAGACGAAAGCACAGGTGATCGGGCTGCATCCGATGTTTGGGCCAACTCTTTCGACGATTGCCGGGCAGACGATCATTGCCTCGCCCCTTCGTTGTGATTCCTTGATAAAGGAACAGCTGTTTTCAATCTTTTCCGCAAACGGAGCCGCGATTGTCGAGATGGACCCTGTAGCTCATGACCGGGCGATGGCCGTAGTGCAGGGACTTGTTCATGGTGTGACACTGGCCGCTGCCGATACTATTCGCCAGTCCGGGTGTACGCTTCCGGAGATTCTGGCCGTGATGAGCCCGGTGTACCGGATTGAAATGGGAATTATCGGCAGAATTCTGGGTCAAAGCCCCTCTCTCTACGGCGATATTCTCGCTATGAATCCAGCGGTGCTTCCAATTATTGATTCTCTAAAGGGTTCTGTCACTGGTCTGGAAGAGATAGTAGCTTCTGATGATCAAGAGGCATTTTGGCATTTCTTTGAGACCCTCCGTGCGTGGTTTGCTGAATATATCGATGAGGCCACGATGGAAACTGACCATCTGATTAGTGTCTTAGCGGAGCGAAAGCCATGACGATAGCTATACTGGGTCCGGAAGGGACCTTCAGCCACGAATGTGCCGAGGCGGTCCGTGGTGGTGAGGATTTGATCTTCTGCCGGACTATCAGGGAGGTCTTTGAACGGGTCATGTCAGGCGTTGCGGATGGTATTGTGCCCATCGAGAACAGCAGTGCCGGTGGCGTCGGAGAGACGCTTGATGGTCTTATTCGGTATGATATTTGGATTTGTGCCGAGTATCTGCTGCCAATACGGTATGTTTTTGCAGCTCAGAATCAGGAGGATACGCCAAAAAAGGTGTATGCCCATCCCCAGGCTCATGAACAGTGCCTTGATTTTCTTGAGGAGTGTGGGTGCCCGGTTATTCATACAGCAAGCAACGCCGGGAGTGCTCACCGGGCCGCAGAAGACCCGGAATCCTGTGCCGTAACTACCGAGATGGCAGCCGGGCGCTGCGGTCTTGTCATTCAGAACCGGGGGCTGGAAGATATGGCTGCCAATACCACCCGGTTCATCCGCATCAGCCGGGAGCAGCGTCCTTGTGCTGCACCGTCGAAGTGCAGTATTCTTATCGACCCCCATGAGAACAGGGCCGGGTTGCTCTGTGATCTGCTCAGTGTTGTGGCGGAGGCGCAGGTGAATCTGACCCGTATTGAGTCCCGGCCCTCCCGGAGAAAGATGGGGGAGTATCTCTTCTTCCTTGACTATGAGACGACTGGAGAGTGGGACGTGCTGCCTGAACGGCTCAGGGCTCTTGCTGATGTGTGGGAGTTCGGGTGCTATACCTGTGTGGAGCCGTGACCTGTGACTCATGATCCATTGGATGCCGTGAATACGATGAATACAAATGATCCGATGACTATACGGCTCGAAAAGGTGGGGCCAGTTGATATGATGGTCCGTGCCCCGCCTTCAAAGAGTTATACGCACCGCGCACTTCTCTGCGGGGCCCTTGCTGCCGGGAGTTCTGAGATCTCGGGTGTGCTTGAAGCAACTGATATTTTCCGGACGCTGGAATGCCTGCGGATGCTGGGCATTGAGTGGAAACGGGAGGGCGATCTCGTCTCCATTGATGGATGTGCGGGTGAAGTCCCGGCCTGTGGTGAAGTATCTCTTGATTGTCGCGATTCCGGGACGACTCTTCGCCTCCTGACGACGACGGGGCTTCTGTCATCTGCGACGGTGACGGTGACCGGCAGCAGGCGGATGTGTGAGCGGCCGATTGGTCCTCTGGTATCTTCCCTGAAAGAACTTGGCGCTGAGGTTTCATACGAGGGGAAGGAGGGGTTCCCTCCGTTTCGCATATGCGGGAATCTGAACGGCGGGCGATGCCAAATTGACCCGTATCTGAGCAGCCAGTTCCTTTCGTCTCTCCTATTGCATCTTCCCTGTGCCCGTGAAAAGACGACGGTTGTCTGTCTGAATGAGCCTGCCTCAGCGTCATATCTGGCTATTACGGCCGATGTGATGAGGGCGTTTGGCGTCTTTTTTCAGCAGGATGGGCTTGAATACGTGATTGAACCACAGACCTATCGGGCCGGTTCCTACCACATCGAGGGCGATTATTCGTCGGCTTCCTACCTGTTTGCCCTTGCTGCGGTCTGCAAAGGCCGGGTGAGGGTGGAGAATCTGAATCCTGATTCCGTGCAGGGCGATGCTCTGTTTGTGTTGATGCTGGAGGAGATGGGTTGTAGGGTCAGACGTTTTGACAATGCGGTTGAAGTCTCATCTGATGGCCTGCTTCGGGGGATTGATGTGAACATGAGCACCTGTCCGGATACCGTGCAGACGCTTGCCGTGGTTGCTGCCTTTGCAAAGACGCCCTCGAAAATCAGGGGCATTGAGCATCTGCGGCATAAGGAGAGCGACCGTATTACTGCGATTCTGCGTATGCTTACCGACTGCGGCGCTGGTGCGGTTTGGGAGGAAGGAGTTCTCACCATTACTCCCTCAAAAAATCTGCATGGCTGCACGATTCACCCGGTGAAGGATCACCGGACGGCCATGGCCGGTGCAGTGCTTGGGTGTGGCGTCGGTGGTGTAACGGTCTGTGATGCCGCCTGCACGGCCAAATCATTCCCGGATTTCTGGGAAATCTTACGGAGGCACTCGCTATGGAACGGATAGTGCTCATCGGTTTTCGGGGGACTGGAAAGACTGCGACGGGGAGCATCCTCGCCCGGCGTCTGAGATTGCCGTTCATCGATACTGACAGCCTGATTGAAAAGCGGGCCGGGAAGCCAGTTGCTGATATCTTCGCAGAAGGCGGTGAATCGGTATTCAGGGAGATTGAAGCTTCTGTTGTCGATACTCTTCCGTGTGCTCCATGTGTTATAAGCTGCGGTGGTGGAACGGTAATAAACTACAGGGGGGTTTATGGATTACGCCAGGGAAGTACGATGGTTTTGCTGACGGCTCAGCCTGCTACGATTCACGAACGGATTTCCGGGTCTTCGCGTCCTGCCCTGACGGCATTGACAGAAGCGGATGAAATAAATCACCTTCTCAGCGAACGCAGGGCGCAGTATTGTGGAGCTGCGGATTTCTGTATTGCTACTGACGATAAAAGCCCTGAAATGGTCGCGGATGAGATAATTCGTCGTTTATTCGGGGGCAGGGTATCAGATGAAAAACAGCGTGAGGCTCTTGTAATTATTGACGGGATGAGCGTTCCTGAGGATACGAAAGCTGATCTGCGTCGGAGAGTCACTGTCCGAAAGCGTCATCCTGCTAAACGCCTCTGTGCGATCGCCGGTAACCCTTGCATGCACAGCAAAAGCCCTCAGGTCTTTAACCGGCTCTTTCGGGACTTTGGCATTCGCTATCACTACACATTCTTTGAGTACTCTTCGGCTGAGGCGATTCTCAACCTTGCAGAAATACTGGAGCTCAAAGGCATGAGTGTCACGATTCCCTTTAAGGAAGATATCATGGAACATCTTAACCGGGTGAGCGAGGATGCAGCGGCGATTGGAGCGGCGAATACGATAGTGTGGTGTGGCGATGAACGGCAGGGGTACAATACCGACTGGCTTGGAATAAAACGCCCTCTTGAAGCTACCTGTTTAGATTTCAATGGGGACAGCGCTGTTGTTCTCGGAGCTGGCGGGGCGGCACGTGCGGCCGTCTATGCCCTGCAGAATTTGGGCCTAAACGTGGTTATTGTGAACCGGAACCGGGAAAAGGCAAAATCTCTCGCAGCGGAGTTTGCCTGTGATGTGGGTACTACAGAAGAAATAGTGGACTCACAGCCAGCTGTGATAATCAATGCCACGTCGGTGGGCATGGATGGGACCAGCACGCTTCTGAAATCTGATCAACTTCATGCAAACACGACGGTTTTTGATCTGGTCTACACACCGCCGATAACGCCGCTTCTCCGGGAAGCAGAGCGTGCCGGGTGCCGCTGCATTTCGGGGACGGAGATGTTTATCCATCAGCTTTGTGAACAGTTCAGAATCTTTACGGGTATGCAGGTAGATTCTGATATCGTGCGGGAGATCCTTCGATGAATACGTTTGGCAGAAATTTCAGGGTAACGACGTTTGGAGAGAGTCACGGTTCTGGCCTTGGCGCAGTGGTGGACGGATGTCCGCCGGGCGTCGTCTTTTCTGAGGAGACAATCCGGCCCCTTCTGGCACGGCGGCGTCCGGGTCAGGGACCACTGGTCTCGCCCCGCCGCGAAATGGACGAGCCTGAGATTCTCTCGGGCGTTTTTGAAGGTGTTACCACCGGGACACCGGTTGCGATGCTGGTGAGAAACACTGATGTCAGAAGCGGCGATTATTCCCGGCTTCAGGACTTATACCGTCCGGGGCATGCGGACTATACGTATGAGAAAAAGTATGGTATCCGCGATTTCCGGGGCGGCGGGCGAAGTTCAGGCCGGGAAACACTTGGTCGTGTGCTCGCCGGTTCGCTTGCGATGGCAGTGCTTGCAGGCGAGGGAATCGTTATTGAAGGGAAAATTCTCTCGGTGCACGGGGCCACGACTGAGGATGATGTCCACGTAGAGATTCTTAAGGCCAAAGAAACCGGAGATTCGGTCGGCGGAATGATCGAAGTTATTGCCCGTGGTGTCCCGGCGGGTCTGGGTGATCCGGTTTTCGGGAAACTGGATGCACTCATTGCGGGGGCACTGATGTCAATAGGTGGTGTGAAAGCCGTTGAAATTGGCAGCGGGATGACCTGCGCCGGAATGTGTGGCAGTGAGCATAACGACCCGCTCACCCCTGAAGGGTTTATGAGTAACCATGCTGGTGGCATCCTGGGCGGGATATCAAACGGCGATGAGATTGTGGTTCGTGCTGCTGTGAAACCTACACCCTCGATTGAGAAGGAGCAGCAGACGATCTCCCGTGCGGGAGAGTCGGTGAAAATTGCTATTCAGGGTCGTCATGATCCCTGTATTGTCCCGCGTATTCTTCCGGTAGCAGAGAGTATGCTTGCGCTGGTGCTCGCTGATGCCTTGCTTGAGCAGCGGAAATACCGCGATGCGATTTGTCGCTAAAGAAATGCTCCTATCAGTTTCTCTTTTTTCCTTCCAGAACAAAATGATACCAGCGTAATAGCGATCATGTTTGCCGTTGGTGCTGGTCGCTGAAGTTGATAAGGGAGTTTTTGAGAGTCAATGAACCGGACAGAAAAGGCACACATATGAGAGACAAAACGGAATCTGAAGAACTGAGCTGCCTT
>Ga0208902_1000114_pt1 | contig 48748 bp, 44 predicted proteins | sample AntAceMetag02UKH_FD_184767 | JGI IMG/M metagenome (GOLD analysis project Ga0208902, IMG submission 184767) | Saline lake microbial communities from Ace Lake, Antarctica - Antarctic Ace Lake Metagenome 02UKH (SPAdes) (version 2) | ecosystem: Environmental > Aquatic > Non-marine Saline and...
GGCCTTCCGGTCTCCGGAGATTACGACGGCGACGGGACGACCGACCCGGCTATCTTTCGGTCGAGCTCCGGTCTCTGGGCGATCCGGGGGATCTCCCGGATCTACTTCGGCGCCGATGGCGATTTCCCGGTCTCCGCCGACTACGACGGCAACGGATGCGCCGACATCGCCATCTTCCGGGACGAGATCGGACTCTGGGCCGTCCGGGGGGTTACACGGATCTACTTCGCCGGGACAGGAGATATGCCCGTGCCCGGTGACTACGATGGCAACGGAGCCGCCGACATTGCCGTCTTCCGGCCCTGCTCCGGACTCTGGGCGGTCCGCGGTGGACCCCGTGTCTATTTCGGCAGCGACGGCGACTGGCCCCTGCCCCGGGATTATGATGAAGACGGCCGATGGGATATGGCCATCTTCCGCCCCTGCTCCGGGCTCTGGGCGATCCGGGAAGTCTCCCGGATCTACTACGGGACGTGCGTTGACTACCCGGTTATCGCTGATTATGACGGTGACGGGACCAGCAATATCGGGATCTTCCGGCAGGACTGCGGCCTCTGGTCCGTCCCCGGGTTAACCCGGATATACTTTGGTCTCGAAGGTGATATACCGGTAACTAAGTGAGGGACGAAGGACGAAAGAACGAATGAATGTCCAACGTTGAACGTCCAACTTCCAACGTCGAACGCACCCGGGAGCAGGCCACGTCAACCGCATTGAAATTTTTCAAAGAAAAATTTTAATTTAAAGATTCTCAATCTCCACCAGCTCAATCTCCTCCCCCAATGGGAAACCGAAGATCCGCGTGTAGAAGTAAAGCTCAGCGTCCAGAGATCGTTTTATGGTTGCCGCCCGCCGGAAGCCGTGCTGCTCCCCTTCAAAGAAGATCACGTCAACCGGGATGCCTTTCTTTCGCAGCGCCTTCACCATCATCTCCGTCTGGGCCGGAGGGACGATCCGGTCGTCCAGCCCTTGGAAGAAGATGACCGGGCAGGAGAGCCGGTCCGTGAAGTTGATCGGTGAGCGCTCGAGGTAGAGGTCTCGGCGAGCCGGATAGAGCCCGATCAACTGGTCAAGGTATCTCGACTCAAATTTATGGGTGTCCCCGGTCAATGACTCCAGCTCGCTGATTCCGTAGTAGCTGGCCCCGGCTTTGAATACATTCCGGAAAGTGAGGGCGCAGAGCGTAGTGTAACCGCCCGCGCTCCCTCCCCGGATGATCAACCGTTTACTGTCAACCAGCCCTTGTCTGACCAGAAAGCTCGCGCCGTTCACGCAGTCGTCCACATCCACCACTCCCCATTGGCCGTAGAGACGCCTTCGATACTCCCGGCCATAGCCGGTGGACCCGCCGTAGTTCACATCCAGCACCGCGAAGCCCCGGCTGGTCCAGAACTGGATCTTCAGGTTAAAGGCGGTGGTGGTAGCGGAGGTCGGCCCACTGTGAGTAAAGACCAGAAGCGGCGGTAGTTCCCCTTTCGGCGCGGTGTAATCCCGGTTCCGCGGCCTGTAGAAGAGACCGTAAGCGGTGAGGCCGGATTCCGTGGGAAACTCGACTGCTTCCGGCCGGGAGAGATACCCGGGGTCGAGAGCGAACTCACTTTCGCTTTTCAGAGTCTCCATCTTCCGGCTCTCGAGGTCATATCGAATTACGGAGACCGGGCGGGAAGGGGAGGTACCCAGGAAGACGGCGTTGCCGTTCCGCGCCCGGATCCCGGTGATCAAGGTATATGGAGTCTTTATCTCCTCCAGTTTCCCCGAACCCGGATTGAGCATACCCATCCGCCCGACACCGTCTTGGGTGTAGGAAGAGATAATGAGTTCTTCTGACTCAAAGGCGTAAGTGGAGAGACCGAAGACCCACTGCGGCAGCCCGAATTCGGCCTCACGCCGGCAGACCGCTTCCACCGCCGCGTCCCCCTCCCGGTAGATATTCCACCATCCGCTCCGGTCGGAGACGAAGTAGAGCCGCCCGTTCGGGGACCACTCCGGTTGGAAGATGGACTCCGCCCGCCCACCCGCTACCGATCTGCATGGGTCGAGGGAGCCGTCATCTTTCAACCGGGCCACCTGTAACTCCGTTCCGTCCCAGGGCATATTGGGGAGGTTCCAGGTGAGGAAGGCCAGTTCTTCTCCGTCGGGATGGAGCCGGGGAGAGGCGTAGAAGTCATTGCCCGCGGCCAGCACTTTAACCTCCCGACTCCCCCCCGGGTCCACCGAGACCAGCGTGTTGACCGGCAGGTCATCTTTTCCGGTATGGTCTTCCCGCACGCAGATCAGGCATCTTCGCCGGTGATCGAAGAGGAGATCGGCATAACGGTAATCTCCCGCCGGGGTGATCGGACTAGGCGGGGAACCTGGGATCAGGCGATAGAGGCGTCCGTCATCCAGATTGGAGAAAAAAATTACGCCGCGATGGACGGTATAAGCTCCCCCGCCGTATTCGTGAACCCGGTTCCGGGTGTTGAAGGGTGGAGGAAGTGCGTCGGAGATCGTTCCATCGGGGCTTCTTCGCACGATGACGCACCGTCCGGCCTCACCGGGCCGGGACTCGAGCCAGTAGATATCCTTACCGTCGAGGACGATCTCATCCAGCCCGATGGTCCGGGAGGCGATCAGATCGGTAGTGACCGGGGATTTCCAGGAACCGTAAGGAGCTATCATACCGGCTTTTTTTCGTTCGAAGTTCGAAGTTGGACGTTCGATGTTCGACGTTCATTCTTTATTTAGCCGACCAGTCCTTTCTCCCTCAGTTCCTCCGTCGCCCGGTCACCCATGTCGTTGGCACTGGTGTTCTTGCTCCACTCGATCAGTTCCCGGAAACCGTCTTCCAGGCTTACCCGCGGCTCGAAGCCGAGATTACCCTTGATCTTGCTGATATCCGCGAAACAATGGCGGACATCGCCCTTGCGGAACTTCCCGACGATATCGGGCTCGATATCCTTACCGAGTAAGCGGCCGAGGGTTTGAGCGATCTCCAGGACGGTGATCTGGCGGCCGGCGCCGACATTGTAGATCTGCTGGTCCGCCTTCTCGCTCTCCATCACCATGATGTTGGCCCGGACGATATCATGGACCGAGATGAAGTCCCGGCTCTGAAGTCCGTCCTCGAAGACGATTGGCCGGTGATCATTCATCAAGCGGCTCATGAAGATGGCGGCCACCCCGGTATAAGGGTTGGAGAGGGACTGGCGGGGGCCGAAGACATTGAAGCGGCGCAGGGCGATGACCGGCAGGCCGTAGGTCTGGCCGAAGAGCATGACCATGTCTTCCTGGTCCTTCTTGGCCAGGGCGTAGTAGGAGTTGATCTCCTGAAACTTGCTCTCCGGGGTGGGGATCGCCTGGACGATCTCGCCGCAATTCGGGCAATGGACCTCAAAGTCACCCCGGTCCATCTGTTCAACCGGCCGGAGGGGAGGTGAGACGGGGCCGCAAGCCGGGCAGAGATATGCCCCTTCGCCGTAGGTGCTCATGGAAGAAGCCACGATGAGTTTACGGACCTTGTTCTTCCGGTTGACCAGAATATCGAGGAGGTTGGCCGTCCCCAGTGTGTTGGTCTCCATGTAACGCTTGATCTGGTACATCGACTGGCCGACCCCGACCATCGCAGCGTCATGGCAGATAATATCCACATCCTCAACCGCTTTAGCCAGGGCGTCATAGTTGAGGACATCTTCCCGGATAAATTCAGCATCTTTATTGAGATAATCCGGGACTTCTCCTCCGGGGTGGACCTGAGGTTCGATATTGTCGTAGATCCTGACTTCATGGCCCATCCTGATCAGCTCATCGACCAGGAAACTCCCGATAAACCCGGCCCCGCCGGTGCAAAGTATCTTCATAGTGGTGCTCCTTAATAAATAAAATGTCTTTCTATTCTCCAGATGGAGAATACCAATAGCTCTTTTTCATCCGCAAGTCAACCATGCAGTTAAGAGACACGAGATCGATGTGGAAGAGAGAAGTAGAGTAAATGGTGGACTTGATTCCTGAGACCGCGACTCCTATGCCCCCTGATTTTACTTCCGGGTGAAAAACCACGCGACCCTCCGTTTGGGAGCCTTCTTCGATTCCCAGGGATGGACTGTCTCCTGGAGAGTGGCGGTTCTTTTGGTTCCATTCGGGATGAGGGGGATAATCACGTCATGGTATCTACGTTTGGCGATGATCACACCGGAAGGGGTATTGACGAGGAAGGAGACGAGTTCTTCCGTTTCATCCTCGTTGAAGACCCGGACCGGTCGCTTCTTTCCCAGGTAGAAGATCATATTCGATCTGACGTCCGGGTAAAAGGCGATCGCTTCCGGATAAATCCCGGCGGTCTTTCTTCGCAGTTCCAGGGCGAATGAACGCTCGGTCCGATAGATATCAAAGGCCGGGAAAAGGAAGCAGAAGTATCCGCCTAAAAGAACCGCCGCCGCCGCGATCAAGGGAGTAAGAAGACGGTCAACCCCGCGGGCGGTGCCGGTTTTTAGAGTTGCCGTTCCCAGGATAACGGCCGAGACGCCGAGGATGAAGATTGTCATCAAAAGATGCGGTGGCGGGACAAAATCAATCTTCGATCTCACGAGAGGCCAGACGAGAGGTCCTGCCAGGGCCGTGACCGCAATTAATCCCAGGAGGATACCCTGGATGCCGATCCCCCACCTCCGATATCTCTCCAGCCGGATGTCTTTCATCCTCACGATGAAGATAGAGGTCCAGAGGGCGATGAAGGGAAGGATCGGGAGGATGTAATAGCTCCGGCGGGAGCCGGAGAGAGAAAAGAAGAGAAAGATCAGGGCTATTGCCTGGATCAGCCAGCGGGTCTTCTCGTCCAGCTTCTTCCAGCCGGCCAGTGTTCCCGCCACCGCGGCCAGGAAGAGGGGGGTCCAGGGGAGGAAGAGGAGCGGGATCTGATAGAGATATGTGTGGATCGGGCCTCTGTGATCAAAGGGCTTAAAATAGCGCAGGATATTCTCCTCAAAGACCAGGGTCAGGCCGCTGGAGCCGTAGTCGGGGCGGGTGAGAGAGGCATAGACAAACGGTGCCAGGTAGATCATGACGCCCAGGACCAGGGCCAGAATGTGAGCGGGTTTGAGCAGTACCCGCCAGCGGCCCCGCCGGAGGAGATCGGGGAGAATTGCCAGGACCGGAACCACTACCGCGGTCAGACCCTTGGTCAGGGCGCCCAGAAAAGCGATCAGCCAGAATACGAAGAAGGTGGTGAAGGTCGGCCGGTCCCGCCGTGCCCAGTACCAGGCGACGCAGAGGATGACGGCCAGCAGGTTCTCAGATTCGGCGGTGGCGGTCCGGGACCAGAAGAGAAACCCGTAACCGGTCAGAAGAAACCACCCGGCGATCTGGCCGACCCGGGGTGACCAGAGCCGCCGTCCCAGCCTCATGGTGACCCAGACCGCGGCGAGTGCGGCGAGGGCGCTGGGAATCCGGGCGCTCCATTCATTCAAAGAACCGGTGACCAGGGCGACCAGGGAGATCAGCCAGTAGGTCAGGAGCGGTTTGTCGAAGTAGGGCTCGCCGTTGATGGTGGGATGGAAGAAGTCACCGCTTAAAAACATCTCCCGGTTGATCTCGGCCCACCTCCCTTCCGCCGCCCAGAGCCCGCGATCACCCACGGCCCAGAAGAGGAGGAATCCGGCGGTGAGAATAAGGAGCATCTCCCCCCATCGCCATCGCTTTTCCGTGTTGCTCATAGTCAACAACGTTCCCTGGTTTGGGCTTTGACCAGGAGATAGATGCCGAGGATGTAGAGAAGCATCACCAGCGCGAAGCCGTATTCTTTCATCTCCCCACCGTTGGCCACAAAGGCCATATATGAGTAGGTGTAGTCGGCCGGGATTAGATTCTCGTCGGACCCCTTCCCGAAGAACTTGGCCGGGATGGAGATACAGGCGGCGATCAGGGAGGCCGGGATTATTCGCCAGGATGGAATCAGGTAGTACCATATTTTCCGGTCGACTCCGGGTTTCCGCCGCCAACGCAGGAGAAGCAGCGGGAGGATGATCCCACCGATAATGGTGGCGATCAGCATCATCAGCCGGGGGATATTGTTCAAGATGCTCATCCCCTCGATATTGTGAAGACTGGTCTCCTGCTGGTAGTTTATGGCGGCCCACTCTTCCGGCGTCTTCCAGCCGAACCAGATCTGTCCCCAGTTAATCTCTTCCCCCGCGAAGTAGAAGGCCGCGAGGCAAGAGAACAACATCACGGCGGCCATGATCAGAGCCGGACGGCGGGGGAGTACCGGAAACCGGAGGAAGCGCGCGCTGAGAACCCCCGCCAGAACAATGACCGGGAGCAGGATGACGAAGGTGGCGCTCTCGACGAATCCATACTCGCCGGTCATAAGCCCCTTCCACCGGGGGTAGCCCAGCAGCGGCGAGAGCCAGATTATCAGCAGGCTGACGATCGGGAAGCCGAGCCAGACCGCCGGCGGTAGTTCCATATTGTTATCATTCGTGGCTCTCATCTTTCGTTCAAACCCCCAAAGTACTTTTAACAGGATAGAAACCATCCCTTTTATCCTGTTATCCTGTCAAAATTTTAATTTTTTAATAATCCTGTCTAACCTTTGCCCTGGACCGCCACCCAACCTTCCCGACCGGGGATCGAGCCCCTCTCCATGACACCGGCTGGGAGGGAAGCGGTATTCTTCGGGAGAAGAGTACCGAGGGGGACGAAGGCGAGGTTGCGGGCCCTCGCGCGCCGGAGAAAATCTTCAAAGAGCCCGCTCCGGCTCATCCCTTCCACCTCGGCGTGGATGGTCAGGACGTTGAGCCCCCCCTCAGTTATCAGTGAGAGAAGATATTCATTGTAGGTCCGGTCGGTCAGGTCGTGCCTTCCGATAATCTCATCGTAAGTAGGGAGGGTCACCGGTACCTGGGGGACGGCGATCGTCCGGTCGTTCACAATCGGAAGAAAGATGCTTCTCCCCCGGCAGTCACTGCCGTAGCGGAGTCCGCGGTCCTCCTCGACCCGGAGGAGGTTGACGGTGCCCCTCCAGCCGGGGGCGGCGAAGCACTCCGGTCCCCTCCCGGTGCAATCTTCAATTATCTTCGAGCCTTTTTGTAGCTCTCCGGCAATCTCTTCAACGGTGAGCCTCCCCGCGCGCTTCTGCCATCGGTGGTGGTCCCGGGCGTGGAGACCGATCTCGTGGCCGGATCGCTCCGCCTGCCGAAGCGGTTCGGAGAGAACCCGGGAGATCTTCGGCCCCGGCCAGAACGTGCCCCGGAGAAGGATATTCCATCCATAGAGGCTTCCGGCATTGCTTCTCAGTATCTTGGTGAGGAAACTCGGCCGCAGAAGCCGCCAGATATGCCGCCCCATATTATCGGAACCGACGGAGAAGAAGAAGGTTGCCCGGATCTCATGCCGGGAAAAGGTCGCCAGGAGGGAGGGAACCCCGTCGCGGGTGCCGTTGTAGGTATCGACATCAACTCTTAAACCAACATCCATACCTCGGTTCATTATTATTCCGATCCGATCTATGAATTAAGTTTTTCCGCCGCTTCCCGCATGAAAAAGTCAAGAGTGGAGCGGATCGCCTCATCGAGGGAGATCTCCGGCTTCCAATTCAGTTTCTTTTCAGCACTGCGGATGGAAGGCCGCCGGTGGGTGACATCCTGGTAGCCGCCCTTCCCGTAATAGCGGCCGCTCTCGACTTCTATCATCCCCGCGGAAGGCGGAAAAAGCTTCCGCAATGGGTGCCGATCGAACTGTTCGGTTACGATCTTCGCCAGTTCCCGGATGCTGGCCTCGTTGGCTGGGTTGCCGATATTGAAGATCTGACCGGTGGCGCGGTCGTCTTTATTTTCGATGATCCGGAAGAGACACTCGATGCCGTCGCGGATATCGGTGAAACACCGTTTCTGCGATCCGCCGTCGACCAGCTGAATCGGCGTTCCGCTGACCAGGTTCAGGATTAACTGGGTGATCGCCCGGGAGCTGCCGATCCGGGCGGAATCGAGGCTGTCCAGCCGGGGGCCCAGCCAGTTGAACGGACGGAAGAGAGTGAAGCTGAGCCCCTCCTGCACCCCATAAGCCCAGATGACCCGGTCGAGGAGCTGTTTGCTGCAGCTGTAGATCCAGCGCTGCATCCGGATCGGACCGGTGACCAGGTTGCTCCGGTTCTCATCAAACTCTTCATCCGGGCACATCCCGTAAACTTCCGAGGTGGAGGGAAAGACCAGCCGCTTGTTGAAGCGGGAACAGTAACGGACGATCCGCAGGTTCTCTTCGAAGTCCAGCTTAAAGACCCGGAGAGGGTTGCGGACGTACTCAATCGGGGTCGCGATCGCGACCAGGGGGAGAATGACGTCGCACTTCCGGACATGATACTCGATCCACTCCCGGTTGATGCTGATATCGCCTTCGACAAAATGGAAACGGGGGCGCCCGATGAACCGCTCGATATTGTCGGACTGCAGGTCCATCCCGTATATTTCATACTTTTCTTCCTCGATCAACCGTTCCACCAGGGCATTACCGATGAATCCGCTCACACCCAGGATCAGGATCCGAGTCGGCTTGAAGGGGGAGAGTAACGTCCGATCGATATGGCCGAGCCTCGATCCGGGGACCAGCCCGAGTTCCTCCGCCGTCTGGCGTCCGGTCATCGGGACCAAGCCCTCCGGCTGGGCCTGGCTGATGGCCAGGGTATCTTCACCGCAGGCTACGGTGAGCGGATCGACCGAGATTACAGTTCCCGGTTTCGCATCCTGGTTATCAGGGACGACCCGGGCCTTCCAGACGAAAACTCTCTGATCTCCTTTGAGGGTAAACGCGCCCGGAAAGGGATGGGTAACGGCCCGGACCAGATTGTTGATCTCCCGGGCCGGTTTTGACCAGTCTATCTTCCCATCGGCCGGCTTGCGTCCCCCGAAGTAGGTCGCCTGTGAATGATCCTGGGGGGTCCGCGGTGCCGTCCCCTTCTCGATCAGGGGGAGGGTTTCGTCCAGCACTTCCGTGGAGGCGGAAACGGCTTTCTCGAAAAGATCAAGTGCCGTATCATCCCCGGAGATGGGAAATGATCTTTGGGCCACGATATCCCCGTCATCCGGCCGGGGCGTCATGTAGTGGAGGGTGACACCGGTCTCCGTCTCCCCGTTAACCAGGACCCAGTTGATGGGAGACCTGCCCCGGTACCGGGGCAGAAGCGAGCCATGGAGGTTGAGGGCGCCCTGGGTCGGGATCTCGAGGATCTTCTTCGATATCATCTTCCGGTAGTAGAAGGAGAAGATGACATCCGGCGCTAATTCTTTTATCCGGGCTACCCAGAGAGGATGATTGATGTTATCCGGCGCGTAGACCGGTAGCCCCTGCTTTGCTGCCAGTTCCGCTACTGACCGGAACCAGATGTTTTCATCCGGGTCGTCCCGGTGAGTGAAGACGGCCTGAATATCATAACCATGCCGGAGGAGAGCCTCGATCCCGGTACAGCCGATAGTGTGGTAGGCAAGAACAACCGCTTTCATTGTTTTTTACTTTCCATTTAAGTTGAACTGTTAATTTTTATATCAGGAAGGGAAGAAGCACCGACTCGTTCCCGGACGAAGTAGCGGGGGCGCCCCCGGGCTTCCTGGTAGATCCGACCGACATACTCCCCGATCAGTCCCATGGCGATGAACTGGGCGCCGACGAAGAAGAAGAGGATGGCGAAGAGGGTGAAGACGCCCTGGGCCGCCCAATCCGGGCCGGCCAGAAGACGCATAATCAAGAGAAAGAGGCCGAACCCGATCCCGATCAGCGAGATGATCGCACCGATAAAACTCAACAGGCGAAGAGGAAAGGTCGTCATGCTGGTCAGGAGATCGAACTGCAGGTTGATGAGCTTCAAGATGTTGTACTTCGATTCCCCGGCCGGCCGCTCGGCGTGGGCGACCTCGATCTCAGCGGTCTTATCGGCGAAGGTATTAGCCAGGACCGGGATGAAGGTGCTTCGCTCGGGGCACTGGAGGATAGCATCGACCACGGGCCGGCTATAGGCGCGGAGCATGCAGCCGTAATCCTTCATCCGCACCCCGGTCGTTTTCGCAGTTACCTGATTGATCAACCAGGAAAACAGCTTCCGGAAAGGCGAGTCTTGGCGTCCGACTCTTACTGTCCCCACCACATCATATCCCTCATCCGCTTTGGCCACCAGTTTCGGGATCTCCTCCGGAGGATTCTGGAGATCGGCATCGAGTGTGACGACGATCTCTCCTCTGCTCTCTGAAAGCCCCGCGATAACCGCGGTATGCTGTCCGTAATTGCGGTTGAAGAAGATCCCGGTAATCCGGCCCGGATGCTGTTTGGCTGCTTCACTGATGATGGCTGGAGAACCGTCCCGGCTCCCATCATCGACCAGAATTAACTCGACCGGACAGCCCAAGCCATCCAGGACCTCCATCGTCCTCCCGATGAACGCAGGGAGGTTTTCTTTCTCGTTGTAAACCGGGACGACAACGGATACGGATTTTGGATTAAGTTTGTTGTATTCAGTCATTTTGCGCATGGATAATCCATTGGTTTATTTCTTAACCACATTTAAGGTATCCCTAATGGCCTCCGCCACATCTTTGACATCCTGCTCGGTCATTGCGGGGAAGAGCGGGAGGGAGAAGAGACGGTCGCCGACCCACTCCGTCTCCGGGAGAAGTCCTCTTCCGTATCCCGCCACCTCCCGGTAGTAATCCTGAGTATGGACCGGCCGGAAATGGATTCCAGTCCCGATATTTCTTGTCTTCAGTTCTTCGAGAAACTGATCCCGGGTGACGGTCACCCGGCGCAGGTCCAGCAATACGATATAGAGATGGTGGCTGTTCTGATGGGGATACTCCGGGGCTCGGGGATGGATAATTTCCTCAAGCCCTTCAAGGTGCTGATCGTAGAGAGCCGCAAGTTCCCCCCGTTTAGTATTCAACTCATCTACTCTCGCCAACTGGGTCAGACCCAGGGAAGACTGGATATCGGTCAGATTATACTTGAATCCGGGCATGATGATCTCTACCTGAACTTTTCCGTTCCGGCTGTAGCGTTGCCAGGCGTCTTTAGCCAGCCCGTGGAACTTCAGAATTCGGACCTTCTCCGCCAACCCCTCATCGTCGGTGGCGACCATTCCGCCTTCGCCCGTGGTAATGTTCTTGATCGGATGAAAACTGAAGACGGCGGTCCCGGTCTTTCCGATCGGTTCCCCCCGGTAGCGGGTTCCCAGGGCGTGGGCGGCGTCCTCGATCATTATTACGTTATGTTCATCCGCTATTTTCCGCAGGGGATCGAGGTCAACCGGAACTCCCGCGAAATGAACCGGGATAATAGCCCTGGTCTTTTCGGTCAGAACCTTCCGGACCGATTCCGGGGTCACCATCAGGGTTTTTCGATCGATATCGGCGAAGACGGGTTTTAGTCCCAGGATGGTGAGCAAGTTGACCGTGGAACCCCAGGTCATGGAAGGGGTCACGACTTCATCCCCCGGGCATAACTTCAGGGCCATCAGGACCAGATGCATGCCGGCGGTGCCGGATGAGAGGGATACGCTGTACCCGGCTCCCAGGTACGCACGAAAAGCTTCCTCAAAAGCCGCGGTCTTGGGGCCGGTGGTGATCCACCCAGATTTTAAGACTTCCACCACCCCGTCGATATCGGTCTGATTGATCGCGGGTTGTGAAAACGGTAAAAATGTCGCTCTCATATTATTTCGGGATTGTTACTTTCTCTGCCCGGTCAGCAACAATAGCCGGCGATTCCGGCCCATTTTTTCCTCTTTGACAATCTGAAATGAGGCCTCCGGCATCCCTTTCGGAGGAAACTCTCTATCTCTCTTTAGCAATACGATGACTGAGTCATAGACCTCGTCATTCCCGCTGAGAATATTGGCCAGACGGCCCAGATTTTTTTCAGGATTTACTTTATCACGCAGGTCGATCAGGGTCAACCCGGTATAATATGAGAAGATGGCCCGGATGGTCTCGTCCGTATACCACCCGCAGACCCGGCCCCGGCCTTCCGTTGGGATGGCAGCGGTCAGACGCCGGGTGGCCGGCTCGTAGTTCTTCTCCGCGTCGATCAGGGGGAAGACCGCGAAGATGACGGTCAGATAGAGTAGACCGCTGACTGTCGCGACCCGGGGAAGGAGATTGTTCTTGAAACGAACGAGGGCGAATATCCCCGCGACTGCCAGAATAATGACGATAGGATTGAAGTCCAGCCCAATGCCGGTCCCTTTCCAGGTCAGTGTCGGGGGAATTAGAGAGAGGAGGCGGCCCGAAATAACCAGAGAGAGGAGAAGGGACGGAAGGACTAGGATAGGGCAGAGGAACCGGTAGACCACCTCCACCCAGTAGGGGTTCTTATTAAGAGAGAAGGCCGCGAGACACGCGAAGCCGGGCAGCAACGGATAGAGGTAGATACCGCGCTTGGTACTGGCCAGGGAGAGTAGAATAAGTCCTCCGAGAGCCCAGGCCAGGGCTACTTTGAGTAGTGCCTGTCCCCCTGATTCCGCCTCTTCGATCCTATCCCGGCTCCGGCGGCGGATCCCGCCGAGAAGGAGCGGGGTCCAGGGGAGAAGAAGGATAGGCGCGACCCCGAGATAGTAGAGCATCCCGCGTTCATGAGAATGGGTCGTCTGTCCGGAGAAACGGCCGATCTGATTGTTGATGAACCATTCATTCCATAACTCCGGCCCGCCCCGGGAATAGAAAGCCACGGCCCAGGCCAGCCCGGGCCCGATCAGGAGGAGGATCCCCGCCAGGTGGAGGAGTGGCCTCTTGGCAATCTCCCTGAAATAGAGAACCATCAGGCAGCCCCAGGGGACGGCCAGGAGGCCCCAGGCGACGAAGCCCTTGGTCAGAAAGGCCAAACCGGCCGCGAGATACGCTCCGAGCAGGAGAGAAGGACGGTCCCGGTCGAAGCCCTGGAAGAAAAAGAGGACGGCCGCGGTGACCAGCAGCATCAGAAGGGGGTCGATCAATATCCAGTGAGTGGCCTGAAAGAAGCCGGCCATGGTCGTCAGGATAAGAACCGCCGCCCGCGCCCGGTATCGCCCCAGGTATTCCCGAAGAACCAGCCAGAGAATCCAGAGGGTTAAGGCTCCGCAGAGCGCCGCGATTGCCCGTGCCGCGACCGTTGTTCCGACTATCTTCCCTGCCGTCATCATTGCCAGGGCCGAGAGCCAGTAATAGAGGGGCGGCTTCTCGACAAAAGGAACTCCCGCCAGGTGGGGGATGACCCAGGAGCCGCCCGCCGCCATCTCCCGGGCGATCTCCGCCTCCCGGGGCTCATCGGCGGTCCAGAGCGCGTGTCCGGCGATCCCGAAGACCAGCGTGGCCAGGCAGATCAGGATCACCCATGCCGGTATCTTGCTGCCTCCCGCACCCCGGCCTCTTTTTTTACTGTTAATTTCCATTTATCGACTCCGGTAATCCGTTTTTAGTGTTCTCCTCATCTTTCGTAATCAAGTAAAAGACGCGCCGCCGCCCCTTTCCGGCCCGGGCGAGAGTTTTCCAGGAAGGGGCAAAAGGGTTGGACTCTTCGAACTCACCCAGCCGGGGGATAACGATCAGGTCGAACGCCGGATCTTCACCTTTCAGGATGGTGGTTACCCGGATCGGATCTTTTATCATCGGGAGCGTGATGTCCCGATAATAAGAGAAGACCGCCTGGGTCGTCTCATCATTCCCCCAGACACAGACTCGGTCCCGGAACTCTGCCGGTATGGCCGCTGCCAGTACCCCGGTCATCGGCCGGTAGCTCCAGACCTTATCGAGGACCGGCATCGCCGTGAGACTCGCGGCGATATAAAAGAGGGAGGCCACCGCGGCGGTCTGGGCCACCGGCCTCTTCTTCAGATAGAGGAACGAGATAATCCCGGCTCCGGCGCAGAGCAGAACCGGAAGATTGATCCCCACGGCCGTGGTAAGACTCCCGGCTTCCCAGTCCAGGATGAAGAATGAGAAGACGAGCAGCACCAGTAAGAAGATGCCGCAGAGGACCCGGATGACTACCCCGGACCAGCGGGGGATCGTCGCGAAGCCAGCAGCGGTCATAATCGCGAATGCCGGCAGGAGCGGATAGAGATAGACCTCCCGCTTGGTCCCGGCCAGCGAGAGGAGGAGCACTCCACCCAATCCCCAGGCGAGTGAGAGAAAGAGGAGGTTCCGGCCCTCTCCGCTCTGGCCGGGCCGGCTTCTCCAGCCGCGGGCGACAGCCCAGCCGATCAGAGCCGGGGTCCAGGGGAGGAGTATCAGGGGGAGCATCCAGAGGTAATAGAAGGGGCCTTTAATATGCCCCAGGTGCGCCGACCCGCCGGTAAACCGGCCGATCTGATTGTCGATGAACCACTCCCGCCAGAGTTCCGGGCCGGCCTGGAGGTAGAAGGCTCCCATCCAGACTGCCGGCGGCCCCAGCAGAAGCAGCAGTCCGGCCAGGTGGAGTCCCGGCCGGCGGCGGATGGACCGAAAATATAGACCGCCGAGCAGCCCCCAGGGAAGGAAAAGCAGCATCCAGGCAACAAACCCCTTGGTCAGAAAAGCCAATCCGGCCATGCAGTAACCGGCCAGGAGCGCGGTATCCCGTTCCCGGTCCAGCCCCAGGAAGAGGAGCAGGACGGACGCGGAGATGAGCAGCATCAGGAGAGGGTCGATGATGATCCAGTGGCCGGCCCGGACAAAACCGAACATCGTCCCCAGGATTAAGAGAACAGCCCATCCCCGGAACCGTCCCCAGGATCTTCTGACCACCAACCAAGTCACCAGCAGTGTCAACGCGGCGCAGAGGGCGGAGGTGGCGCGAGCCGCGGTCGTGGGTCCGATGATTGCTCCCAAAGAGCGCATCATCAGGGCCGAGACCCAGTAGTAAAGGGGGGGTTTCTCCACGAAGGGCTGGCCGCCCAGCTCCGGGATCAGCCAAGTTCGGCTGGAGAAGATCGATCGGGCAATCGCCGCCTCCCGCGGCTCATCCGGGGTCCAGACTTCATGCCCCCCCACCCCGACTGCCAGGGTCGCCAGAACAAGCAGGATAACCCAGAACGGGATTGAACTTTCATTCTTCATTTATTCTGCGCATTTCAATGCTAATGATACAAAACACGTCGTACGTGTTTTGTATCATTAGCGTCGGAATGTTCGGACCATTAAACCTGCATTCAGCTGGATTGTCTGCTTATTTCTCGTATAACGCTTACTGCTCCATCCGGGCAAGTTCGAGGATGGCTTCTGCCGCTCGCTCCGATGCTTTGCCGTCCAGAGAATAAAAGAAATAGTCGCGAAATTTTTGCCGTATCTCTGATCTGTCCAATGAATTAGCCAGGCACTTTTGAATTGCCGGCCGAAGTTGGTCCGGGTCCCGCACTATCTCCCCCGCCTCCCGCACCCAAACTTCCACCAGATCGTGGTCGGACCATCTCTCTCCAAGATGATCAATGAATACCATGGGTTTATCAAAAGCGAGATAGTCGACCGCGACCGAAGAGAAATCCGTTATCATCAGATCCGATATATACATCAGGGGGATTGGATCGATATTGGGATCGGGGTAAAAACAGTTCGAATGTTTTTTTATGTACTCAGCAATTTTTTCCATGGCTTCCGGGAATTCATCATTCGCGATGACGTTGGGATGAGGTTTGAAGATGAAGTTCACCTCGCTGCCGGCCGCTTGACAGACTTCCAAACCCAGGTCGGGGATAGAACTAAGGTTGATCCTGCCGACTCCGTGCCAGGTTGGCGCATAGATAATTGTCTGTTGATCCGGGTTGAGTTTAAGTTCCTTAACAATTTTATCTCGTGATAATTCATTGTTGGCCAAGACGTCCAGTCGCGGGAATCCGACTGCTGCCCAGTTGTTATCAGTCAGAACATTTATGGACCTCAATTTTTCTTCCATATGTTTTCCAGTTAAGCAGAGGAGGCTATTTCTATCTTTTATAAGCTTGTCCAAATGTAATAGCTTAAAAGGGTGCCATAAATCATCACTCAAAAGGCTGAACTTTTTAAAACACGCGGGCAGATGATGTTCTATAAAGCGACTTATTAAGAAAAATATGCTTTCCCGATTTTTGAAGTTGTTCTTATCATACACACCCTTTTTATCAGCGAGACCATGAAATACCTGCACGAGTTTATATTTAGGATGGATTTTTCGCTCATCGCCGGCTAAGACGACTGCCCCGGGTTGGTAGCGGGCCAGATTCTTCCGTTTATCCAGGTAACTTTCAATTAACGGGTAATTGGTTTTTACATAATTATAAAGGGATTCCGATTCGGTGACAAACACTCCGCCGGTCTTCTTCCAGATGGGCAACATGTAGGTGAAGAAGACCACGCTCTCCCGGGAGAAGTAGACTATGTTTTTTTTAGTCTGCATACCTTACTTAACCCCCGATACCACCGAAAATTTCCAATCCATCAGGATGTCATCATCCCGGACGGTCATGTTATAGGCCTTTTGAATACCGGCATCGCACTCATAGTGCATCTTTCGAATAATATCGATGTTGCGAAATGGGAGCCCCGAATTCTCAAGCCAGTTGTTCATACTCATCTGTCGCAATATCACTGTCCTGGAGGTGATATTTTTAAATCCCCGCTGGCCCAGGAGATTGACGAGATCATCGAGGAGAAAGGTAATTCTATCCTCTTTAAAACGGAACATGCTCTCGTAGAATGGGAGGGAGTAACGATCGGGCGGGTTTCCCTCGCAGAGGATAAATCTTCCCCCCGGTTTAAGGACCCGGTGTACTTCGTCCATCGCTCTCTCAAGGTTCCGGGCGTGATGAAAGACCATCCGGGCGGTCAGAACGTCGAAATCCCCGTCAGCGAAACCGCGCAGGTCCTCCATCTCCTTGATGGAGAGGTCAAATCCATACGAGGGATCTATCTTTTCCAGCATGGACCGGCTGATATCAATCCCGAAATATTCAGCATCAGGCTGTTCTTTCTTCGAGGCGATGAGAATCTTTCCCGTACCGGTGCCCAGATCAAGGACCTTCTCTTCTTTCGATATCCCGGCCATATCGACAATGGTATCGAGCAGCTGGTTTTTGGCCGCCCATTCCAGACGGTCATAGAACCTGGCCCGCTGGTCCCAGTCGGTCGTTATCTTTACCAGACGGCGAATGAAATGAGTATCCGTCAACGCCCGTTCATAATCATCCGGGGTATCGATCTCCATCCATCCTCTTTCAATGATGACACAGTGAAGAGGCACTCCCAACTCGGTCATCTCCTGGAAGATATCGGTCATCCAGGCTTTTTTTAATAGGTCTGCCTGACCGGGGTAGAACTTTGCCATCCGATCATAGTTTTTTTTTAAGAGCTCCGCGCCCCGCCGTGAGCATTTGACCATCCCGATAAACTGTCCCCGGGTTTCATATTCATCGGTAAGTCGTTTCCCGATCTCTTGAACCCGGTTTTCAGAATCAAAATACACCATCTCCAGTTCTTCCAGAGCTATCTTGCTGCGCTGTCGCGTCGAGTCCTTCCAGTTGACCATCACCCCGACCGCGATGTCATGCCTCGCCTCAACCAGGCGCCTGACAACCTGTTCTTCGTAGATGATATCCGAGTAGAGGATCAGCAAGGGGCCGGTCATCGCTTCACGGGCGCAGAAAAGGGAGTGGAGTATATTGGTGTCGGTGTAATCGGGGTTGTCGAAATACGTCAATCCCGGAATATCGATCCTGTCACCGGCATATCCCCGGACCACTGAAACATCATCGATACCGCAGGCATGGAGGGTGTTGATCTGGATTTCCAGCAGTGTGTTGCCTTCTATATCGATCAGGCATTTAGGTTTTCCCTTGCTGATTGCACCAAGTCGAGATCCTTTCCCGGCCGCCAGGATTATCGCTTTCATATCGGGTAATCTCCTTTATTTCTCCTGCCTTTCTTTATTAATAACGGAATGGGGAGCGGGCCGCGATTGATTTCCGAATTCTTCATCAGAAATATTAATACTTTATTTGCTGGATTTCCGATCTAGAAACGTATCTGCGCCGGAAGATAAACGTAAGAAGATAGATGAAAAAGACGTAGTAAACGATTATCTCCCGGAACTTGGCGGTGTTCGCCTGGAGAGCCCCCTCCATTCCCAACCCGGCTCGATTCAAGGCCTTGGAGTACCGGGAGACGGCCAGCATGGTCACCATGGTCAGGATGAACCAGGGATCCGGACGGAGATAGCGGATCAACCGGTTGGTACTCTTCCAGGAAACCAGGGGGAAGATGATAAAGAAGGCGATCATCCCCATGTCAAGGGTACGTTTAAAGAGCTGATTGATATTGTCCTGGTTGTGGATATTCCAATCACTCCCCTTACCTTCGGCATCCTTTACCCGGTCGTCAATGGGGTCACCGCTCAGATAGCGATAATGGAGACGCCCGTAATCGATCTCTTCCATAAAGAGAAAAATACCCCCAGCCAAGATGCAGATCAGGATCACTATCTCAAAACACAAACGCTTGCGGGTTAACCCATAGACCGCCAGGGCGATCAGCGCCAGAAGGCCCAGGTTCTGAAGGTTTTCCAGCAGGCCGTACTCCCGGTTAATCCGGGGTGCAACCAGTTCCTGGACCCGGAGATCACCGAAGAAGTAGCCCCAGACAAAGATCAGACTGATCAAAGCAGGGACAATCAGATAGATCAACAGTTTTCTGTTGATAATGGATACTTTTTTCTGGTTTTCAGTCATGGTTGGATACCAGCACTAGCCGGGGTGAAGGATCCGGCCGGGTTATATGTTGAATCTGCGTCGATTGAAAGAGCCCGGCTAGAGCCGGGTCTCGCGAGATCGGTTCGAAGATCCGCGGTTCTATTATCACATAAACCTTCTCCTGACTTCCGAGAATTTTCTTTAATTCATCCGGACGGTTAATCTCCGGGGTGGTCTGGTTTCTCCAGAAAGGGAAGGCCGCAGAGATGGGGGGTGATCCAATGCCCATCGATGAGTGTCTCCCGGGCGATCTCGGCCACCCGCGGCTCGTCCGGAGACCAGAGGTAATCATGATGGATTCCCGTGATCATCGCCATGGCTACCACCAGTCCGATGAAGATGGAGCGGTAAGGTTTCATCTCTAAAATTCTACGATCAACCCGTTTAATGGACAAGACTGTAAATTTAGTATATATCTGGGGGAAAATTTTTATATACTTAATTAAAATTATACGGAGGAAATTTTAATGGAGAAAGTAAGTGGCGTTGTTACCTGTTTCAATCGCGAGAATGAGATTGAGCGGTGCCTTCAAAGTATACGCTGGGTTGATGAACTGATTGTGATCGATTCCTTTAGCACTGACCGGACGGTGGAACTAGCGAAACCATATGCTGATATCTTTCTTCAGCATGAATATATTTCTGATACGTCTCAAAGGCACCGGGCCATAAGTCATGCTTCTCATCCCTGGATTCTGATCATCGATTCGGATGAAGTGATGCCGAAAGAGCTCTGTGACGAGATCCGGGAGGAGCTTAAAAACCCCCGTTATGGAAGATACCGTGTCTTCCGCCGTGGTTTCTTTCTCGGGCGAGAGATGAAGCACGGGGGGTGGAATCGTGATCAGAACAACATCCTCTTTCTTAAAGATACTTATCGTTTCAGTGATGTTGAAATACATCCGATTCTGTTGCCGGATGACAGAGCCGGGGTCTTTAAACACCGACTCGACCACTACACTCTGCATACCATCGACGAATTCATCGTTAATTCACGGAAGTATGCCACACAAGGAGCTCAAAGATATCTGCGGCAGGGGAGGAAGGGGCACGCGTCAAATATATTACTCCATCCCCTCTTTAACTTTTTTAAGAATTATATCTTACGGATAGGCTTCCTGGACGGAGCTCACGGCCTAATCTCGGCTGTCCTCTCTTCCTGCTACGTGGCCCAGAAACACGCGAAGTTGTGGGAGTTGAAGAGACAGAAGAAAAATTTAAAATGAAATCATTGCTCGTCACGCACTCCAGCCGCTGGAACGGAGAGACGGAGTATGCCGCCGGGCTGATCCGGGCGGAAGCGGCGCTGGGGATGGATGTGACTGTGGTGGCGCCGCGGGAGAGTGTTCTGGCTCAGACGGCAGCGGGTTTCGCACGGCTGCTCGAGTTGCCGGGAAAGGCGCCTTCCCGGTCGTTCCTCGATTTTATCAGGGACGTGAGATGGCTCTCTGGTCTGATCGGCCGGGGCGGTTACAATGTCCTGCATTCCTCCCGGGCGCCCGCCCATCTCATGGTCGCCCTGGCCGCCCGGAAGAGAGTCCCTCTTCTGCATCTGCGGGGCGGGGCGAAACGTCCCTATGGCCACCCCGGCAACCGCTTCCTCTACCGGTGTTTGACCGATGGGGTACTTGTCTCATCTTCCCGGGTTGAGGGTTGGGTCACCCGGCGGTTGAAGGTTCCCCCGGAACGCGTCCACCGGATCCTGTCACCGGTTGATATAGAGCAGTTCAAGCCGTCTTCTCCGGACCGGACACTCCGCAACGAGTTGGGGATCCCGGATAACGCGGAGTTGATCGTCAAAGTGGCCCGTCTGGCCCCGGTCAAGGGACATGACCTGCTTCTGGAGGGGATGGCGATCGTCCGCCGTGAGTTTCCCCGCGCCGTGCTGGTGCTGGTTGGAAACCCCTGGGCCGGGCAGCCCGCCCGGCTGAAGGAACAGGCGGAACGGTTAGGGATCGGGGACGCGGTTGTCTTCACCGGGCGCCGCGGAGACATTCCGCGGTTCCTCGCTTCCGCCGCGGTCTGTGTCTCTTCATCAATCGGGAGCGAGGAGAACTCGCGGGCGGTAAGTGAGTACATGGCCTGCGGATGTCCGGTAGTGGCCACCGCGGTTGGGGTCATCCCCGAGCTGGTAGTCGAGGGTGAGACCGGGTTGCTGGTTCCGCGTCGCGAACCCGGGGCTCTCGCGGAAGCGCTTTTGACTATCCTCCGGGACCCGGAACGGGGGAGGAAGTTGGGAGAGGAAGGCCGGTTGAGAGCGGTCCGGGAGTTTTCAGAGGAAGCTTTCGGGCGTCGCCTCTCCCGGGTCTTCGAATCGATCGGGTTGCCCGCCGAGTCAAAGTGACTCCTTATAAAATTACAAGCGGAGAAACTATGCCATCACCCATTCATTCCGCGGATTACCGCTTTCGCCTCCGGGATGGGCTGGTGGGCGCCCAGATGCTCTTCGTTGCGTTCGGAGCGCTGGTTCTGGTCCCTCTCCTCACCGGGCTCGATCCCCGGGTGGCGTTATTTACCGCCGGGATCGGGACCCTGATCTTCCAGGCGGTCACCCGGGGGAAGGTGCCGATCTTCCTGGCTTCATCGTTCGCCTTCATCCCCCCGATTATCTACGGGGTGAAGACATGGGGCATCCCCCCCACTCTTTGCGGCCTTGCGGCGGCCGGAGTTTTTTATCTACTTCTCAGCTTTTTCATCCGGTGGCAGGGAAGCGCCATCCTCCACCGAATCCTCCCACCCATCGTTACGGGGCCCGTTATCATGGTTATCGGCCTGATCCTGGCCCCGAACGCCGTAAAGATGGCGATGGGAAAGTCAGGTGACGTAGGTATGGATCCCGGCCCGGCGATCCTCCTGGCGGCGGTCGCCCTCGGCACCAGTATTTTGGTTACAATTTTCGGCAAAGGGCTGATCCGGTTGATACCCATCCTCTGCGGTATCGCGGTTGGCTACCTGGTCTCTCTGATCTTTGGTCTGGTGGATTTTACTCCGGTCAGGGAAGCCCCCTGGCTGGCGGTCCCCGGCTTTGTCTGTCCCCGCTGGAACTGGGAGGCGATTATCTATATCGTACCAGTGGCTATCGCCCCGGCCATCGAGCACTTCGGGGATATCGTGGCGATCGGCGCGGTTACCGGTCGTGACTATATAAGAGACCCTGGAATTCAGAACACCATGCTGGGTGACGGTCTGGCGACCACCGCGGCCGCTTTTCTCGGTGGTCCCCCTAATACCACCTATTCCGAAGTCATCGGGGCGGTGGCCCTGGTCAGGATATTCAACCCGGCGATTATGACCTGGGGGGCTATCTTCGCGATCGGGATCTCCTTCGTGGGGAAGTTAGGGGCTCTTCTTCGGACGATCCCGCCTCCGGTGATGGGAGGTATCATGCTCCTCCTCTTCGGGGCCATCACGGTAGTGGGGCTCAACATCCTGGTAAGAGCGGGGAAGGATCTGATGGAGCCACGAAACATGGTGGTCTGTTCCTTGATCTTGGTCTGCGGCATCGGGGGGATGAGTTTTAAGATCGGCGGCTTCACCCTGGCCGGGATCGGCCTGGCCGGTATTTTGGGGGTGGTTTTAAACCTGGTCTTGCCGGGCGCGAGAAAGGAGAGTAAGCTCAGGTAAGCTAAAGCTGGAAGCTATTAAGGAGAGGAAGCAAGATGAGCGCGGTAAGGATAGAGAAATTTACTTGCGGGGGATGGAAGAACTGCCTCCGGCTTACCAACGGGCTGGTCGAGGTCGTGGTGACGACCGATGTCGGACCCCGGGTCATTCGTTATGGGTTTTCTGACGCTCCTAACATGTTCTGTGAGGTTGAGAAAGACCGGGGGAGGATCGGGGGGGATGAATGGCGGATGTATGGGGGTCATCGCCTCTGGCACAGCCCGGAGGACAACCCCCGTACCTACCCAGCCGGACAACGGGAAGGTTGCTTGGCGGGAGTTCCCGGGCGGCATAGCGGTTACGCAGGAGGTTGAGCCCCGGACGCGCATCCGGAAAGAGATGGAGATATCTCTCGAGCCTGCGGGTTCCCGCGTTGCTATTCTGCATCGGCTGACCAACCAGGGACTCTGGCCGGTCAAACTTGCCGCCTGGGCTATTACGGTAATGGCGGCTGGTGGGCTGGAGATAATCCCCCAGCCCCGAGCGGATACCGGACTCCTCCCCAACCGTTTGATCTCCCTCTGGCCCTACACCCGGCTCAATGATCCCCGGGTCCGCTGGGGTGAGAGGTTTATTTTCATTCGGCAGGACTCCTCGATCAGTAACACTTTTAAGATCGGTATCCCCAACGAGCAAGGCTGGGCGGCTTATCTTAATCAGGATCGGCTCTTTCTGAAACGGCATGAGCATATCTGCGAGGCGCGATATCCCGATTACGGTGTATCATACGAGACTTACACCAACGATTTCATGCTGGAGATGGAGACCCTCTCTCCTCTGGCCTTTCTTGAGCCGGGGGGAGCGGTCGAGCATCGGGAAGAGTGGGAACTTTTCGACAATGTTGCGCTGCCTTCCGACGATGAAGAGGAGATAGAAGCGATCCTCCGGCCCACTCTCCGGATTATGTCGCCAGTTGCCGATAACCAAAAGAGAGATAAAGGAGGGTAAGAACAATGATCCACCACCCGATCATCCTGGTTCCAAAACTGGTCTTACTGGCTGTTATTATTGTGGTCTTGATCATCTTGCATGGTTCTCTCTCTCCGGCTCATTTTAAAGTTGCGGTCATTATCTCCATCGCGGCGTTTCTCTTCTTATCCATCGTGCTCTGGATCGTTGTCCTGCGGACCTTGAAGAATCCCCGGTCCAAGTTAGCCCGGCAGACAATTCTCTTCAGCGAGGCTCGTTCGTCGGATGGATTTCAAGCCGGAAGTGGGGAGAACGCCGAACTGGTCGGCTCCCTCGGGACTTCCGTCTCCCAGCTCAGGCCGTCTGGGATCGCCCGGATTCGAGGTAAGAGAGTCTCGGTGATTACCGAGGGGGCGTTCATCCCGGCGAATTCACCGGTGGAAGTTATCGAGGTCAAAGGCCTTCGGGTGATAGTGCGAGCCCCGAATGGGCCGGATAAGCGATCAGGAGAGGGCTTATAAGAGCGGGCCGCGCCACCTCGGGTTAAATTGCCCCTCCCACATTTAACCATTTTGTGCTCTCCTCAATAAGAGCTATCCCGGGCGCGCATTCTCCGCAGTTCCAGTTCTACATACCGTCTCCGCACCGCCGGCCGGACTCCAAACGAGACCCCGGCCGCGATCACTCCCAGTAATAATAACGGATAAAAGACCGCATAGGGCTGAGACCGGATGATCGCGATAATCCCGGCCAGCAGGGCGCAGATCCCGGCAATCCGTATTAACGTTAAAAGGTTCAATACCAGCCGGCGCGCTCTTCCTCTCCCCGCCAGGATGCCGATCAGTCCTCCCGTCAGGCCCAGAAGCGAGCCCGCGATCGCGCCGAAGAGCCCGGCGGAACGGCCCGTCCACCATTGCCCGGGCAAGGCCAGTGGGTCCTCGCCCGGCTTTAACTCCACAAGCCGGAGCGGGCCGACCCAGACGGTTCCGGGTCCCGGGAGAACCACGTTCACAATAAGTTTCTCGGGGGGAGGGTTCCCCGGCTTGTTCCGGAATGGAAGCACGAAATCTCTCCATCCGGATGAGCCGTGTAGCTTCTCCATCGGTCCGCCGGTACCGAGCGTCCGGCTGAAGTACCGGCTCCCGTCGGCAAAGACGCTCCACATCTCGAGGTAGCCGTCGCCTTCCACCCCCTGGTACTTAACCTGACCGTTGATCGCGTAATCCGCCATGGTAAGAGCAGGTTCTTTAATAATCAGGATCCGGGCGGTCTTTCTTCTGTCTTCCCGGTTCTTTAATTCGAGGACATACGGTCCGGCTTCGCCCTCCGGCCGAATGACCTCTCCCTCACCGGCTCCCCCCCGACTCTTGTATTCTCTCCAGGTGATCTCCTGAATGGTCTCTCCTCCGAAGAGGGCCGGGCACGAGATGAGGATAAAGATGCTAAGAGTGGCTATCAGCGTTCTCATTCTCTCCCTCCTTTTCTTTTTCATGGGCTTTACGGAGCACCTTTAACATTGCGAGATCGATCTTTCCATCAGCATAAAGGAGACGGAACTGTTGTTCCAACGGACCGACTTCCTCCATGCTCTCGATGACCTTGATCTTCTCGATCAGACGGTCCAGCCGGAGACGAACGGTCGGATAGGAGATGCCGTAAACCCGGGCGACCGCTTTCAATGAACCGGAAGCAAGCGTAAAACGCTTCAAGAAGGACAGGTCTTCTTCATCCAGCCGGTCTATCCATCTCTTCTTTTCTCTCATGATTATATCCCCAAAAGTTAATATTATTCATCACAATATTAATATAAACCTATAATAAATTAAAGTCAAGTTAAAATATATTAATTTTTGATTTTTTTATCATCAATAATTTCAGTTGACTATGATCAATCTTGGGGATAGTTTAACCTGCGCTAAATAATAATGATATAGAAACAACCGTCCCCGTAGGTTTAACCCGAATGAAATGGCTGATTGACGGTTATAATGTATTAATATCTAATGAACTGGGACATGACAATTCAGCCCGGGAGCGATTTCGCCGTCTGATCGAGGCTTATTTCTCAGGCAAACAGGTTGAGGTGACCATTGTCTATGATAGTCGGGGGAGCATTACTATCCAGCGGGAGAGGTTGACTTCCTCGATCAGCGCGGTCTACGTTGACAACGCCGATCAGTATATCATTGACATGATCGAGGGAAGTTCTCATCCCCGTTCCATTATCCTGGTAACGGATGATCGAGATATTGTTCAGGCTGTACGCGATCTTCGACCCCAACGCAGAAGCACCGCTGAATTTCTCTCCCTGATCACGCCCTCTTATTCCCATGGATGGGAGGAAAAAAAACCGGAACGGGAAACTCAGGGAAATATCGAGCGCTATCTCAGCCTTTTTGATATGGAATCAGATGACTGAAGAATATATTAACCAATTTGACGGAATAGGATAATATTGAGACATTAAATAAGTTGTGCAGCTAAGTCCTTTAGGAGATATAGATGAGTAAAACCATCGCTGAAATCAACGATAAGATCAAAAAGGGAAAGGCAGTGGTAGTTACCGTTGAGGAACTTATCGGCCTGGTAGAGGAGAAGGGGGTCTCGAAATCCGCTCAGACAGTCGATGTGGTAACGACCGGTACCATGGGGCCGATGTGCTCTTCCGGGGCCTACTTCAATATCGGGCAGCCCAAGCCCAAGATAAAATTGGGGGGAGGAAAAGCCTATTTAAACGATATTCCCGTCTATACCGGCTTGGCCGCGGGCGATTTCTTCATCGGGGCCGGCGCGCTTCCCGATAGTGATCCCCGGAACAAGATATATCCCGGGAAATTTGCCTACGGTGGCGGCCACGCGATCGAAGACCTGGTGGCCGGCCAGGATCTCCGTTTCACCGCTACCGCCTATGGAACCGACTGTTATCCCCGCAAAGAACTCTCCACCTGGTTGAGTATCCGGGATATGAATGAAGCGGTCCTCTTCAATCCCCGTAACATCTATCAGAATTACAACGTGGCGGTGAATCTATCCGACCGGGTTATCTATACCTATATGGGAATCTTAAAGCCGAATCTGGGCAATGCCAATTACTGCAGCGCCGGGCAGCTCTCACCGCTCCTGAAAGACCCCGGCTTTCTGACCATTGGGATCGGGACCAGGGTTTTCCTGGGAGGTGGGGTGGGATATATCGCCTGGTGGGGAACCCAGCATAATACCTCGGTTAAAACCAACCGAAACGGCGTACCGACGGCTCCGGCGGGAACAGCGGCCCTGATCGGCGATCTCAAGCAGATGAGCCCGGAATGGCTGAAAGGGGCCAGTTTCACGGGATACGGGGCCACAATGGTGGTCGGTGTTGGTGTGCCGATCCCGATTCTCAACGAGGAGATCTGCCGCCATGCGGCCCTTCCGGACGAGAAACTCTCGACCCGGATCGTGGACTACGGCCGTGATTATCCCCAGGGCCGAATGAGAGATCTGGGGACCGTCAATTACGCACAACTGAAGAGCGGTACAATCCGAGTACGGGATAAACAGGTTCCTACCGCTTCCCTCTCCAGTTATCCCCGGGCCATAAAGATCGCCTCGATCCTGAAGAGCTGGATTGAGGAAGGGAGATTTTTTCTGACCGAAAGGGTGGGAGAATTTCCGGGCCCCGGTAGTGGCTATTCGTATCATCCTCTGAAGGAAAGGCCTATAACATAACCTTGCTCGAAGATTGTATCGAGTTGGAATCCAAAAGTTAAAGCTGTCGCGCAGCCCACCGGAGGTAGACAATGATATCCAAAAGAATAGTACTTCATTTTCCTCGAGATCTGGTCAGCGAGCCTACCATCAGTCGGCTGGTGAAAAAATACGATCTTGAATGTAACATTCTGAGAGCCAATATTACCCCCCGCCAGGTGGGTATTATGGTGTTGGGATTGAAGGGTGGGAATAAGCAGTATAAAGATGCCATTGTTTACCTGAAGAGCCTGAACATCACTGTCCAGCCGCTCAGCCAGGACGTAACCTGGAACGAGGACCTTTGTACTGACTGCGGAGCCTGTGTCACCATCTGTCCCACCGAGGCCCTGACCAAGGATCCCAATACCCAGAAAGTCCGTTTTGATAAGGACGCCTGTATCGGATGCGAACTCTGCATCCCCGCCTGTCCGATGGGGGCGATGGAAGTGCACTTTTAAAGTGGAAAAAATATATCTTGACAACAACGCCACCACCCCGGTCCGGAAAGAGGTGCTCGAGGTTATGTTTGATCTCTACCGGGGAGTACCCGGCAATCCTTCGAGTATCCACTTCTTCGGCCGACAAGCCCGTGGATATGTCGATGAGGCCCGCCGGAAAGTAGCCTCCACGATCGGAGCCGAGCCGTCCGAGATCATCTTTACCGGCGGCGGGACGGAAGCCGATAATCTGGCTATCCAGGGGATAGCCTTCTCCCGGCAAGAGAAGGGAAATCATATCATCACGCAGGCGACGGAACATAATGCCGTTCTCCATGTCTGCCGTTTTCTGGAGGAGCAGGGATTTGAGGTTACCTATCTCCCCGTCAGCCGGGAAGGGCTGGTGGACCCGGCGGAAGTGGAGAGAAGTATCCGGCCGGAGACTATCCTGATCACGGTTATGACGGCCAATAATGAGACCGGGGTGATCCAGCCGGTCGAGGAGATCGGCGAACTGGCCCGGGTCCACCGGGTTCCATTTCACACCGACGCGATCCAGGCCTTGGGGAAGATTCCATTCTCAGTTCAGGCCCTGAAGCCGGATCTTGCCTCCTTCTCCGCCCACAAGGTTTACGGTCCCAAAGGAGTGGGTGTGCTTTACATCCGCTCGGGCACGCGCGTCCGCCCTCTGGTCTACGGAGGACATCATGAAGGCGGGAACCGCCCGGGGACCGAGAATGTTGCCGGCATCGTCGGTTTCGGGCGGGCCTGCGAGTTGGCGATCGATGAACTGGAGACGGAAGGGGAACGTCTTCGCCTGTTGAGAGACCGGCTCCGCAGCGGTATCCTGGAGAAGATTCCTAACGTCAAGCGCAACGGCGCACCCGATCTCCTTCTCCCGAATACATTGAACATGAGCTTTGAGTTCGTGGAGGGAGAGGGCATCCTGCTGGGCCTGGAGACAGAGGGGATCGCGGCCTCGACTGGATCCGCCTGCACCTCGGACGAGCCGGAGCCGTCCCATGTGCTGAGCGCGATGGGTGTTCCGGGCGTCCTGGCCCAGGGCTCGATTCGTTTCTCGCTCGGCCGTGAGAACACCCGGAAGGAAATAGATTATACCATAACAATACTGGCCGGTGTGGTCCGGCGGTTGCGGGAGATATCTCCCTTCCACCCGGAAGAGGGTAGCTAATCCATCTCTCGGAGGCAGATTGCATGAACATCGAAGCGCCATACAGCGATAAGGTCATGGACCATTTTAATAACCCCAGAAATGTAGGAGAGATCGAAGTTCCCGACGGGGTCGGCATGGTCGGCAATCCTGTCTGCGGCGATGTTATGAAGCTCTATCTGAAAGTGAAGGATGACCGAATAACCGACGTTCGTTTTCAGACTTTTGGTTGTGGGGCGGCCATCGCTGTCGGCTCCATGGTCACCGAGATGGTCAAGGGAAAGACCCTGGAAGAAGCGATCATTATCTCCAATAAGAAGGTAGCCGAGGCCCTGGACGGCCTCCCTCCGGCCAAGATGCACTGTTCCCTGCTAGCTGAGGACGCACTGAAAGCGGCGATTGAAGAATATCGCGCGAAACAGGAAGGTATGGCTGATGTCCAATCAGAGCATCATCAAGAAGATTGAAGAGCTGAAGAAGAAGCGGAAAGCCGTTATCCTGGTCCATAATTATCAGACCGCGGAAATCCAGGAAGTGGCCGATTTTCTGGGCGACTCTCTTGACTTAAGCCGGCGCGCCGCGGCGACCGATGCCGCGGTGATAGTTTTCTGCGGGGTTAGTTTTATGGCCGAGACGGCCGCGATTCTCGCCCCGGAGAAACTGGTTCTAATTCCGGATCCCGCCGCGGGCTGCCCGATGGCCGATATGATAACAGCAGAAAACCTGCGGGATCTCAAATCCGAGCACCCGGGCGCGATAGTAGTGGCCTACGTCAATTCCAGCGCCGCGGTGAAAGCGGAGACCGACATATGTTGCACCTCCGCCAACGCGGTTGATGTGGTAGCGTCCCTCCCCCGAGACCGGGAGGTAATATTTGTTCCCGATAAGTTCCTGGGAGCGTATGTAATGAAGAAGACCGGCCGGGCGCTAATTTTATGTCATGGATACTGCCCGGTTCACCGGGATATCCTTCCGGAAGCCGTTGTTGAACAGAGAAGACTACATCCGCATGCTTTGGTAATGGTTCATCCCGAGTGTCCCCCGGAGGTCATAGATCTGGCCGATGAGGCTCTCTCCACCTCGGGGATGGTGCGGGTGGCGCGCGAGTCTGACCGCGAGGAGTTTATCGTGGGGACGGAGGTCGATATGCTGGTCCGCCTCCGCCGTGAGAATTCGGATAAACGTTTCTACCCGGCTAACCCAAAGGCCCTCTGCGTGGATATGAAAAAGATAACCCTGGAGAAAGTTCTCCGGTCTTTAGAAGAGGAACAGTTTGAAATAGTAGTGCCGGAGGAGATCCGCCGCCGTGCGCGCCGGGCCGTCGACGCGATGGTTGATGGGCAGTGGACAGTAGGCAGTAAGCAGTAGGCAGTGGGAGACCCCGAGAACCTCGGGAGATAGGAACAACACTGGTGTATTTAATGATAGAACTTAGTTGATGACAATTTTCGGAGAAATATTTTAGGAGACAGAAATAATGGAAGAGAAGATTTCCAGAGCGATTATTCAGAAGTACTTTGAGAAGCTGCAGGCCAACCTATCGGTCGATGTCGTGGTGGTGGGGGCCGGACCATCCGGGATGGTGGCGGCTCATGATCTGGCCGCTTCCGGCCGAAAGGTCGCGATCTTCGAACGGAAGTTGGCCCCGGGCGGGGGGATCTGGGGTGGGGGCATGTTCTTCAATGAAGTGGCGGTCCGGGATGACGCGTTTCCTATCCTGGATGATTTCGGGGTGGGCTATCATTCCGCCGGTGACGGGTATTACACTGTGGACGCGGTGGAGCTGGCCAGTGGGTTGATATTCGGTGCTTGTCGGGCCGGGGCCTCATTCTTCAATGCGATCAGCGTAGAGGATATTGTGTTAAAAGATGAGCGGGTGGCGGGGGTGGTCATTAATTGGACCCCCATCACCAGTCTCGAGATGCACGTCGATCCATTGGTTATCACGGCAAGAGTCGTCCTGGACAGCACCGGTCATCCCAGTGAGATCGCCGAGCTGGCCACCCGGAAGGCTGGCATCAAGATCGAGACCGCCACCGGCGGGATCATGGGTGAGCGCCCGATGTGGGTGGAGAAAGGGGAGGTCACTACGGTTGAAGATACCAAGATGCTCTATCCGGGCCTTTATGTCTCCGGGATGGCGGCCAACAATGTCAGCGGCGGCTTCCGGATGGGACCGATCTTCGGGGGAATGCTGAAGAGCGGCCGCAAAGTCGCGGAGTTGATTCGGGAGGAGCTTGGTTGTTAAAAAATAAAGCGTCTAATATGTTTGAACTCCCGAAATAAGTTCGGAAGATCCCTGCCGCCTTGCGCAGCGATTTTATAGCGTCTATTTATTTCCCTTTTTTCAAAAACAAACTCCACTTACCCGCTTATTATAGCCGCTATATTCTCCTATGAGTCTATTAAAATATAGCGGTGTTGCACATCCCCTCTTTTTTGCGCAATTCATCCAGCCGCTTTATACTACTGCATCATAGCCTATCTGCAACTACCCCATTTTTTATGCTCTTATATCAACCGCCATATTTTTATGGACTTTATTCAGGTTTTTGCTATTCTATTTACTATTGCAAACTTCGTCAAAATAAATACCATAAAGAGGAGGTATAATATGTTCGAGTATGATCGCAACAATTCTGTCATCGTTGGCCCTGCTGGCAATTTAAAAATATGTTCCGGCGATGAGGCGTCATTAAAATTGGCTATGCTCTTCCAAGGAGAGTGTACCAAAATTGGTCCTGTCCAGGCCGCTAAGAATTTCGATTATTCAAAATCACGTTACTATCAAATCCGCAGCTCCTTTTCCCAGGAAGGAGTCGATGCCTTAATCCGCAAAAAGACTGGCCCAAAGTGTAATTATCGCCGTACCCCCGAGATCACTAAGCTGGTCATTCGGGCCCGATATCTCGATCACGATGCTTCCGCTGAAGTAATCGCCTCAAAACTCCGCCAGGATGGCTATCAGATCGCTACCCGCAGCGTTGAAAGGATTATCTCTGAATACGGCCTTTCAAAAAAAAACTTCATCTCCCGTTCCCACAGTTAACTCCCCCTGAAATCGAAACCCAAAGAACCAAGAACACCCGCCGTATGGTGTCCTGTGAACCAATCAGTATTGAACGAAAGGTTCGCCAGCTCCTTTGTGACAAGATCTCCGGTAACTTCTCCGGCATCTGGATGCTTATCCCGGAGCACCTGCGCCTCGGCACCTGGGATCTTCTTCGTAGCTGGACCGGCAAACAAACCACGGAAGTCGATCCCCGAGTGGCACTGCAACTGGTTCATGAAGCAGCCCTGTGCGTCACCGGGAAACGACCTGACCGAACACTCAGCCAGCAGGGCTTTGAAGTTGCCAACGGCTTGCCTTTTGTTGCCAGTGATGTCGCCATCCATAATCTCCTCAACACTCACACTGTGGATGAAGCTCAGAAACTTCAATTAATGCTGGGGAAAATCCGCCAGGTCCTGGGCCATTTCCCAGGTAAGATCCTGGCCATTGATCCTCATCGCATACCCAGCTATAGCCAACGCCAGATGGTCCGGAAAGTAAAAAGCCCGAATTCCCCGGCTATTAAACAGCTCCAGACTTTTTTTGCCTTTGATGCTGATTCTCAACAACCTATATGCTTTACTATTGGTTCATCATCCAGAACTGTCACCCAGGCAACTCCAGGGCTACTCGAAATCGCCGCGGACATCCTGCCGCCTACCGAAAATGCTCCACTTGTTCTGGCTGACACTGAACACTATGGTTTTGAATTACTCGAAGAAGTCCGTTGTGAAACTCCCTTCGACATCTTAGTTCCTATGCCGAAACGTAAAGGAACTGTTAAAGAACTTCAGCAACTCCCTCCGGATGCTTTCACCAGGCATTGGATAGGTTATGCTACTGCTCGTCGCACTTTCTATGCTAAACGGAGTGGCGCCGGCCCTTATTGCCAGATCATTCAACGTTTCGGAGAACGAGACGATGATTTCAAACTTAATGCTTTTCTTTGTACCTCCACACAAGCCGTGATCGATGATCCAGTTCAACACTATCCTAAACGCTGGCACTGCGAAGAATTTTTTAACGCCAATCAAGCCCTGGGCTGGCAGCGGTCCGGCACTCTCAACCTCCATATCCGGTACGGTCATATGACTATGGCCCTTATCGCTCAGGCCGCCATTCATATGTTGCGCCAACGATTGGGCCAACCAATCGCCGGTTGGAATGTCGAACACTTAGCGCGAGACTTTTTTCATGGTCTGGAAGGTGATATCCGTATCAAACGTGATACCATTATTGTCACTTACTACAATGCCCCTAATGCAGACCTCCTCCGTCGGAACTATGCCAACTTACCGAAAAAGCTGGCGCAAGAAGGTGTCAATCCAGCTATCCCGTGGCTCTATAACTATAAACTTGATTTTCGCTTCAAATAGATGATATCTTTATTTTTCAAGTCACCAAAGTCCAATAAACCATCCTCTTAAAATCGCTGCACAAGGTGGCAGGGGCCGGTTTTGTTTTGAAGTCGGATGTAGCTATTGAACTTATACTCCCCGATGATAAACATCGGGGGGGTAATTTAATTCCTTGAGACATAACTATTGATTAAGCAGAATATTTTCCATGATATTACATAAAATATCCCTTATAAACTCGTAAAAAGAACGCGGATTTGGAATATAGGCGCGGGAAATTTTTTATTCCCCGATGATCTTGACCAGGACGCGCTTCTTCCGTTTGCCGTCGAACTCGCCGTAGAAGATCTGCTCCCAGGGGCCGAAGTCCATTGTGCCGTTGGTGACCGCCACCACTACCTCTCGTCCCATCACCTGCCTCTTGAGGTGAGCGTCGGCGTTGTCCTCGAAACGATTGTGACGGTACTGGGAATACGGTTTCTCCGGAGCCAGCTTCTCCAGCCAGACCTCGAAGTCCTGATGAAGCCCCGATTCATCGTCATTGATGAAGACCGAGGCGGTGATGTGCATGGCGTTGACCAGACAGAGCCCTTCCCGGACCCCAGACTCCCTTACCAGTTCCTCCACCTGCGGGGTGATATTGATGAAGGCGCGCCGGGTGGGCGCGTTAAACCAGAGATATTCGGTCAGAGATTTCATTTTCAGATTTTCCTCCTAAAATTTTAGTTTATTTGTTCAGGAGATTGCAATAAGATACAACTTATTAAGATTTACTATAAAGGAGATTGCAATGAACAGAAAGTATAAACTTATCCGGAGTCGCCTGCTCCTGCCGTTGAGCGAGGAACTGGGGCTTTCGACCCGGATTGAAGACGGGTACGTACTGATTGATGGAGAAAAGATCAAAGAGGTGGGAGAGTATACCCCCGAGGTCGGGGAGCGGATCGTGCGGGAGGGCGGGAATGACCTGCAGGTCATCGGTTCCGAGAAAGAAGGCGACCTGAGAGAAGAGGATGTCCCCTGCCTGAACGGCGTTGTTCTCCCCGGTTTTGTCAAGGCCCATGGCCATGATCACGAGTCTCCCCTCATCGGGATCGCCAAGGATGAGCCGTTGACCGATTGGCTCGACCACGCGGTCAATGTATTTACGGGCTTTTTAAATGAGAACGCCGAAGAACTTACCGAAAGATTCGGCGATTCCGCCAATCTTATCACCTACACCAAGGCCAGGCTGGATGATATCTACTACGGGATCACCTCCGCCCTTACCCACCACTGCAATTTCAATAAGTATCACGTCGCGGAGCTCGTGGAGGCCAACGTCCGAGCGGGGACCAAGATTATTATCGCCGTCGGGAGCCAGGACCGGAACTATGACCCCCGCATCCTGGACACACCGGAGGAGGCGGTTAAACGGATGGACAAATATACCGCCGAGTTCGGCGACCGGGAGCGGACCTGGATCATCCCGGGGCCGGACCAGGTCTTCTCCAACAGCGCGGAGATGATCAAGGCGCTCAAAAAATGGGCCCGGGCTCACGGCACACTCTTTCATATGCACAGCTCCGAGGAGCCGAATACCACCGCCTGGTTTTATCAGCAGTACCTTTACAGCCCGGTGGGATACCTCCAGCAGGCCGGCGTCCTCGATGATATGACCATCCTTGCTCATCAGGTGAACAATACCCCGGTAGACCTGGACATTCTTAAGGAGACCGGGACAAATATCGTCCATAATCCTCTCGCCAACACCATCCTCGGTTCGGGGATGCCCCCGGTGATCGAGATGCTGGAGATGGGAATCCCGGTCGCCATCTCCACCGATGGCTCCGGTAGTTCCGATAGCCAGAATATGCTCTCCGCCGCCCGTCTGGCTTCCCAGTATCAGAAGGCCTTCCACAAGAACGCCCGTCTTCTGCCGGCGCAGCAGGTCCTGGAGATGGTGACGGTAGTACCGGCGAAGATGCTCCGCCTCAATACCGGGATGCTTTCGGCGGGGAGAGACGCCGACCTGGTTCTGATCGACCTGCGCCGCCCTAATCTCACCCCCACCAGAATTGACAACGTGGTGGAGAACCTGATCTGGGCGGCCGACGGGAGCGAGGTCCGGTGGGTAATCGCCAACGGGAAACTGCTGAAAGACGATTATCGCTTCCTGACCCTGGACGAGGAGAAGATCAAAGATAATATCCGGCAGCTCTCAGAGCTCCTGATCGAGTACAAGAAGTCCCATCAGGAGATCAAGGCGACCGGCGCGCGACAGAAAGAGGGATGAGGCTTGGTTAAGCCGTAGTCCATGACCCGGGATCCGTGTTCAGCGGCGTCGGGCCATACGAAGATTACGAGAGTTCACGCAAGATCATGTAAAGCTCCCGGTTGGAACGACAGGCGATCATCCGTTCGCGATTCTCTTCCACGGATAGAAAGCGGCTCAGAACCGCCGTTAGCTTGAGATAAGGTTTCGGTTTTCCCTCCGGGATCAGGGTGGCAACGAATATGTAAGCGGGCTGACCGTCAAACGAGTTGAAATCAACGCCCTCCTTCTTGACCCCGACTACCGTGATCAGTTGATGGACGATATCGGTTCGCGCGTGCGGGAACGCGATCCCGTCCTGCATTCCGGTAGAGATATCCCTCTCGCGGTCAAGGAGCATCAGCAAGGCGTCGTTGTATCGTTCCGGGGGAAGCTGCTTCGAGTCGATAAAGAGCCTGACCAGTTCCTCCAGGATTTCATTCTTATTCTTTCCCGGAAGATTGTATTCCATCCCGTCCGGCACGAACATCCGTGAGAGCAGGGCCTTCTCTTTCCCGTTAACCCGGGGTGCGGTCTTCACGGGTTCTTCGAAGATTCGTTCTCCGATCGTTTTCCGGTCGGTTAGGGATTGAAGATGACGCATAATCCGCTGAAGTTCGGCCAGCGCTTCATAGAAGAGGGTGTGGATAAAGGAGACGTCCTCCTCCCGGCAGTCAAAGACGATCTTCCGGGGCGAGTACCTCATGGTGATGAAAGTATCTTCCTTTCTGATCGCGTAGAGGTGCCGGCGGATGTCGAGGAGATGGACGTAGAATCCTTCGTGCCGGAAGGCATCGATAATTTTGGCCAGCAAGAGTTCCGCGGTCTCCCGGTTGGGGAAGTCATAGGTGATATGTTTTTTATCGGATTTTACCCGGGTCGGCTTCCGTAAGACCTGGCCCTCCTGATCGATCATCCGGGAGAAGATCGAGGGGGCGATCAGGGAGGTGAGAACGGTCATGATGATGACTACACTGAAGGCATCGGATGGGAGGATGCCGGAGGAGAGTCCGATCCCGGCGATGATCAGGGCAACCTCGCACCGGGGCATCATCCCCAGCCCGATCCGGGCCGCTCCCCGGAGGTTGAAGTTCAGCAGAAGGGCGGGGAGGCCGCTTCCCGTCAGCTTCGCGGCAGCCGCCAAGAGGGAATAGACTAAGGCAAAGAGAAGGATCTTTTCATTGAACAGTGCCCGCACGTCGATCAGCATCCCCATGACGCAGAAGAAGACGGGGACGAAGAATCGGTAGAAGATGGAGAGTTTGGCCTGGAGGAGATAGGTCAGGTCGGTCTTGGAGAGAGTGAGGCCCATGATATAGGCGCCGATGATCATGGCCAGGCCGGACTTCTCAAAGATCCCCGCCAGGAGCAGCGCCAGGGCGAAGCTCATCACCGCGATGGTATTGGTCTCCTTGAAGCGCTTCAAGCCGGCGCTGATCCTCCGGGCGAAGAAGAGCCCCAGGAGCATGAACCCGAGCCAGACCCCGATCGCCCGTCCGGCGATCCACCCGATCGTTCCCCACTGCACATCCCCGCTCTTGATAACGCCGATGATTATCGCCAGCAGAATGATCCCCAGGACGTCATCGATGATGGCGGCGGAGAGGATGGTGACCCCTTCCGGCGAATCAATCTTCCGCTTTTCGGAGAGGATGGTGGCGCTGATCCCGACCGAGGTGGCGGTGGATACGACCCCCAGGAAGAGGGGGATGGGATCGGCGAACCCGTAGACGGTCCCGAAGACCATCCGGGAGAACCAGACCGTGACCAGGTCTCCCAGGAGAAAGCTGATCACCATCCCGCCGGTTCCGATGAAGGAACCGGCGACCGAGAACCGCAGGAAGGTATTGATATCGGTCTCCAGCCCGATCAGAAAGAGCAGCACGATGGAAGCGACGGTGGCGAAGCCGTAGAGTTCGTATGAGACCGGAAAGTTAACGGTAATGCTGAAGAGTCCATCCGCGAAGCCGGGGAGGGGGATGGCCCCCAGAAGGAACGGGCCGATGATGATCCCGGCCACCAGTTCGCCGAGGATGATCGGGAGCCGCAGTTTTTTGAAGATCTGCTCTCCCGCCCAGGTGGCGATCAGAATGATCGCAATCTGAAAGACAAGGGTGGCCATCCGCTCGGCCAGGCCGGCGTCATCTTCCAGTGTCTGCGCGTACAGATCGCCGAACGGCAGCAGACAGGCAACTATGACCGTGGATATAATAATAATTGTTTTCATTGTCCTTCCCGATTAAAACTTTGGGGCGGAGGAATCTATACTAATCTCCCCACCCGTGCTATCAAAATCATCCTCCCGGGGTGGTTCGGGGCGCGACTTCCGCAGCGTCCCGGAGACGGCATAGACGAGGCCCCCCACCAGTCCGAGAGAGAGAACGAATACCATCATAATCAAAGATAAGGCCCCGGCGCCGTCTTCACCGATCAGGTTGCCGAAGAACCAGACGTACATCCCTTCTCTTATCCCCAGACCGCCGATGGAGGGGACCAGCGTGGTCACCGCGATCAGGGGAACCAGGAGCATGAAGGAGGAAAACCCGACGGATGTGAAACCCATTCCCCGGGCGATCAGGAAGTTGATGTAAATATAGAGGAATTCGATGCCGAGTGTGGCCAGAGCCGCCAGCCCGAGCTGAAGAGGAAAGCGCCGATGGCTGTGAAAGAGGCGGTAGACCGCGATGATCTCCTTCCTCAGAGTTTTGTTTTTAAACGGTTTCAGCAGTACCAGAAACTTTACCGCCAGTTTCCGCCTGGTAAAGAAGAGGAGAGCAAAGACGTTCACGAGAGTCAGAGCGGCTACCATGTAGATCGGCGTCGAGTTGGGGAGGTGGTTGTATCCGATGATCAGGGCGACCACCGTGACCGCGGTCAGGCAGAAGGCGCCGATGATCCGGACCACCACCAGCGCCACGAACGGCTCCGTCTTCTTCCCGCTGTCTCGGGCGATATAGAAGCCCTTGGCAACATCACCGCCGATCGTGGTCGGGAGAATATTATTAAAGAACATGCCGATAAAGCAGTAGCTGGTCAACCGGGAAAGCGGGAGCTGAATCTTCTGGACCCGGAGAACCTGCTGGAGTCGGTATGCTTCCAGGATCATCAAGAGCAACCCTCCCAGAACTACAACTATAAGGTATCCCGGATGTTGTGACCAGATCAGCGAGGCGGTATCGACGATCTTTCCGATGTCCAGATAAGAGACTAAGAAGATAATCAGCCCCAGACTGACTACGATCCGCAGGATATTGAAGATCTTTTTCTTCATTGCTAATTCCGCTGTCGACGAGTAGTTTTTTAACTTTAGTTCACTTTAGTCACTTTAGTTCACTAATTAATATAATACTCCTGAGAAATTCTGGGGGCAAGGGCGTAGATAATCGCGTTCTCAAAAGTGGTTTTGCGATCAATCAGTCCGCCGGTCAGGACCCCCTCCGCCCCCATCTTCCGCTTGGTAAGAGTGAGGCCGGTCAGACTGTCCATGCATTCCCCCATCTCTCTTCCCCCCTCAATAATTTCCCGAACGACCGATTCCGGTAGTTGAAAGTGAACCCCTCCGCCCAGGGTCTCTCGGGAATTATCCCGGATCACGCACCAGACGGAGGTGAACCAGGTCTCTCCAATCCGCACCAGACCCCCTTCCAGGCCCACCCCCCAGTCGGCCCGGGATATTTTTAAGGCTTCTGCCGCGCGCCGCCGCGCCCCCTCGATTGTCTCATTATTGCTGAGAGGGGTATGGGAGACGCCGGATTCAACTTTAACCGCTCCGCATTCGCACTCCGGGTGTACTTTTCTCAGTACGGACTCGACTGCCTGGAGTTTCAGTGGATTAAGAGAGCCGACGACAATTTTCATTATTCAGGTGTGTTTATCTGCTGGTATCGGCAGTCTTATCTCTGGTGTAAAATTGAGGAGAAAGCAGTGGGGCCAGGGCATAGATGAGGATATATTCATAGGCACGTTGCCTGGTACTGAGGCCTTTGGTCAGGATACCGATCGCTCCCATCTTCTGCTTGATATTTTCTTCGCCGATTAGCTCGTCGATCGCCGTCCCCAGTTCCTTCTCTTCTCGGAGGATCTTTCGATCCACCGCCGGGGGGAGGAGAAGGTGACCGCCTCCTCCGACCCCGAACCGTTTACCATCGAAGACCGCGGCCCAGCCCGCGGTCATATGTTGCCCACATATGGTGGTAGAGCCGCCTTCCAGGCCGATTCCCAGATCGGCGTTAAGAAGAGTGCGAGCCCGTCGTGCTCTCTGGCAGGCCCCCTTGATCGCCTCCCGGTCGGTGAGGGGCATCGAGGAGACCATTGAATCGACCTCCACCGCGGCGACCCGGGCCCGGGGGTGGACCTGGAGTAAGACATTTCGAACCGCCGCAATCTTGATCGGGTTGCGGGAACCGACGGCGATCTTCATCTGTAATTTTTCCTGTAAAAATTGTAGATTATATCGGTCATTGTAATTAATCCAGTTTTCATTTAAATCTAGCCGGGATGATCTCGCGTGTGCTATAAATTAACACCTTCAATATTAAAATCCATTACTAAAGTTAACCAATTTTATCCCGCGCATGCGGAATGAATAATACCGGGAGGTAAAAAGATGAGAACATACTGGTTCAGGTTGGGAATCATTGTTCTAGAAGGGATATTGCTTCTGTCAATCATCCATCCCGCCGCCGCCTGGGAGGAGGATAAGGTAGCTTACCTCAGATATTACTATGTACCGCATACGGAATTGAAAGATGAGGACGGTGAGATTGAGATGAATGCGTTCAAAGGGATGGCGCTGATCCCGGTCGCTTTGGGTGAGTCGATGTTTTTGCTTCCGGGTTTAGCCTACAGCGGTCTCTATCTTGACTATAAGGGCATGACGTTCAGCGATCCCGGCCCGGAGGGCCCCTTCACCGAGAAAGATCTCCCCCGAAACCTGCATGTAATCGACCTGATCATAGGTGCCCACGTCCAGTGGGATCAAGAGTGGGGGACGTTTGTCCTTCTCTATCCCGGGATCCACTCCGATCTGGATGATATCAGCGGAGATGATATCTACTTTTCGGGCGTTGCCCTGGCTTCGTATCGATTCAGTGATACGCTTCTTTGCTCGGTGGGGTTCTATTATGATGACTCTTTTGGTGTTCCCCAGCTGCTGCCGATGATCGGCGTCCAGTGGCAGATCAGCGATGTTCTAACCCTCGACGCGTTTCTGCCCCAGTTCCTGGTCTTCAAATATCGGGCTGATCCCGTCCTGGCGATCGGGTTGAAGTTCAATGTAGAAGGTAACCAGTACCGTCTCAGCAAAGGAAAGCCCTGGAAGGATACCCGGGTTAAATATACCCAGATTCTGGCCGGCCCCTTTGTCGATCTCAACCTGGCCGATCATCTGGTCCTCCGGATAGAGGGAGGATTCGTGGCAGACCGGGAGTTCGAGTTCTACGATGATGACACCAGCTCCAGGCTCTTCGACGGTGATATCAAGGATAGCGGTTATGTCGGCGGCTCGCTGGCCCTCCAGTATTAAACCTAAATTATGACTTCCTCTCCAATTAAAAACTCTCAACCCCGGCGCAAGGCCCGCAATAGTACCTTTGTTGTTTCTCTTCTCCTCGCGCTCGGGGCGATTCTCTCTGCCTATCTCCAGTACAACGTGGTAAGAGAGTTTCAGGTCCCCATCGCTTATACCATGGTCGGTGACCGGCTTTATGTCCTGGAGAAAGAAGAGAACACCATCCTGGAACTGGAGTATCTATCCCCGTCCCGGCCTCTGGAGTTACGAGGCCGCTATCAGATTGAGAAAGATGACGCGGAACATTATTACATGGTGCGCAAACTATATCCGGGACCGGAAGGGGTGGTGGTTAACAGCTACATCTATGGAGAAAGCGCGGAAAATTTTATCGGATACCGGTTTCGGGAGTATCGTTCATTCCGTGCCCCCCCACGGGAGATCTTTGCCATCGAACTCGAATACCCGGACAAGGTTCCCGAGATCAATTACGCCCGCGGAGGTGACGGCCGGCATTATTTTGTAAACAACTGCGCCGGGCAACGGAATATCTGGATTGTTCCCCCCGCCGGCCGGGTCTCGATGTCCGGCGGAGACCTTCCCACGGAGGTTCGGGCGCGGGGAGAGATAAATGACGACTTCTCTAACTGGGAGGGGATCTGCGTCGGCCCGGGAGGAGACATCTTCCTCTCTTCCGGCGCGACCGGGAAGATTGTGCGGTACTCCCCGGAGGGGCGGAAGGAGCGAGAGATCGGAAGGGTGGGGGGAAAAGAGGGTGAGCTCCTGGCGCCGGCTGAGAACTTTTTTGTTGCCCTGTCGCCTGATCTTCCCGGGAGTCTTACGGTCGCCAGTACCGGCAACCGGACCTGGGTTCAATTTACTCCGGAAGGAGAAGTGCTCCTGACCCTCGCTCCCCTGAAAGAAGGCTATCAGGATCATTATTGTGATATTCTGGTTGGGCCGGTCTTCGCTGAACCGGCCGGAGAAGTATTCTCGTTTGATCTGGTCAACCGCTGCTTCGTAATTCTGAGCCGTGATTTTTCGATTGTTACAACCTACCGGATGAAACAACCCGGTCGAGCGGCTCTCTTCCTGGGATTAGCCGTTTTTTTCTCCCTGGGCGCCGTATTTTCCCGGAAGCTGGAGGCGCTCGCGGCCCGGTTGAGATTCCCCTTCTTCGTCAAGCTCCTCCTCCTCTTTATCCCGGTTCTTGTGGTCAGCGCCATGGTGATAGGCAATGAAGTTAAGAAGATCATGAAGGAAGATCTGGAGGCCGAATACATCCGGCGCGCGGCCAACCTGGCCGCGGCTATCAAGAACGCCGTCCCGGTCTCCGATCTGGAGAAGCTTCGTGAGGTCGAATCCCGCAAGAAGCCGATCTATCAAGAAGTCTCAGAGGCAGTCAGCAAGATTTTAAACCGCAAGGATGTGGATTATACGCCCAAGTGGATCATCCACCTGGTTGATGACCAGGGACGCTACTTCTTTGGCATCAATATCTGGCGGGGAGCGATCTATGAGCCGTTTATCGTCCCTGATGAACGGAAGATGTTCCGGGATGTGCTGAAGAATAAAACCCCTCAATACGGCCGGTTTACCGACGAGCAGGGAGAATGGTTCAGTTATCTCTGCCCGATCAAGAATGATAAAGGAAAGGTGATCAATGTCATCGAGCTTTATCGGCCCACCGAGGAACTGGACCGGGCGGATCGGCGGGCAGCGGCTCAGATCAAGAAACGGGTGGGCGAGACCGTCTTAATTGCCGTCTTGCTGATCCTCCTCTTTTCCTATATCTTCACCCGCCCCCTTCGGAAGCTTATCCAGGGAATCAAGGTGGTCAGCAAGGGGGACTTCGACCATAAGATTATCGTGCGTTCCCGGGACGAGATCAGCCGGTTGGCCGGGGCGTTCAACCGGATGGTCCTCGATCTTAAACAGTATACCCGCGATCTGGCCCGGACCACGGCCGAGAAGGAACGGTACGAAACCGAGCTCAAAGTCGCGCACCAGGTTCAGCAGGGGATCCTCCCCAAGACCTTTCCCCCTTATCCCGAAGTTCCCTCAGTTGAGATCTTTGCCCGGATGAAACCGGCCCGGGAGATAGGGGGGGATTACTATGACTTCTTCCTGGTCGACCGGGGTCACCTCGGAGTGGTGGTGGCGGATGTTTCCGGCAAGGGGATGCCGGCCGGGTTGTTCATGATGGTGGTCCGGACCCTGCTCAGAAGTAACGCCTGGAACAATCTTAGCGCCGCCGCCGCTATCGCTAAGACCAACCGAATGATCGCGGCGGACAATCCTTCCGTTCTTTTTGTGACCATCTTCTATCTCATCTGCGATCTGAAGACGGGAGAGATAACATTCTGCAACGCCGGGCATAATTCCCCTGTTGTAATGAAGAAGAACGGGATAAGATTTCTCTCCTCCGGTGAAGAAACGGGGAAGGGGATGGCGATCGGGATTATGGAGGACGCCGAATACTCCGACGTGTCCCTGGTACTGGATGAGGGGGAGTCTCTGGTGCTCTATACCGATGGGGCCACGGAAGCCTTTGATCTTGATAACCGGATGTTCGGGGAGGAGAGGTTGATCCGGTGTATCGAAGAAAACTCCTCCCGGCCGAGTCGGGAGATCTGGGACCGGATCTATCAAGCCCTCTCACAATTCCAGGCTGGGAGGGAACAGTTCGACGATATCACGGTCTTGTTCTTGAAATATCTGGGCACGTCGAATCTGTGAGCGGTCCGACATTATGAAATATTACTTTTAAATCGGTTATGGTATAACCGATGTTTCAAAGAATTAATATTTTTGTGAAGGAAAAATATTATGGGAAAGATAGATATCAATAGATCGGTACATCTGGCGCTCCGGGATTGGAATTATGAAGAGGCCCTGGGACTCTTAAAGTATGCCTTTGCCGGACGGTCGCGCGCCTCACGAAAAAGGATTATGTATACCATGTCCGAGAGGCTGGAGACGGCTTACATAGAAGCCCGTTTTGCTCTGCGCGGGATCGTGGCCGAGCAGCGGGAACTGGATTTTCTTAAGTTTCTGCGTATGCTTCTTGACGCCGCCACCGCGGTAAAGGATATCGTTGATCATGAAGGGATTATGGATCAGGACACCAGCTTTCTGAATCGCTTTCTCGGCGACAATCCGGACCTGATCCGGGAATTCAAGGTCTCGCATCGGGAACGGGGTCGAAGTATTATCAATGGAATTAAGATTATGGCTCGGGCTACTGAGAAAAACTTCTTAAGACTGAAGAAGAGTAATTTCAAAGCTCTCAGTAAAGACGAGCAGAGGCGTTACACCACAATGTACCGTTCCGGTATCCGGAATAATCAATCAGTTAAAAAATCGGCGTAATCCCGGTGCTGATTTACCGTTTCGGAATTTAAATAAAACTACTGAATGGACAACATTTTATATAAATCAGGTGATCCAATCCCTATTCCCTAATCCCTATTCCCCAAATTATGACTGATACTAAAGATTATGTTTCAAAGCTCCGAGAGATTGTCCGGACCGATCCCCGTTATGATATTGAGTCCTATTTCTTCGTGCAGAACGCGCTCTCCTTCTGCGTCTCGAAGCTGGAGAAGAAGCGGCATATAACAGGCCGGGAACTGCTGGATTCGATCCGGCAGTATACCATACAGGAATACGGGCCGCTGGGGCGTGAGGTGCTGGAGCATTGGGGGGTCTACCGGTGTGAAGACTTCGGAGAGATTGTCTTCAATATGGTTGAGGATGGTCTATTGAGAAAGTCGGAGACGGACAGCAAAAAGGATTTCGAGAATAATTTCGATTTCGCGGATGCCTTTAATGAAGATGTTTATTAGAAGGGTCTTGATAGTTAACTGGCTGATGGCGTTGCTGTTTGCCGGTGGGGCCTGGTCGGCAGATGACGCGGCGTCGCTTCCGGAGATCACGGACCAGCCGATCAGCCACCGTGTGCTGGATAATGGGATGGAGGTACTGGTAAGCGAGAACCATAACGCCCCGGTGGTGGCGCTCCAGATCTGGGTCAAGGCCGGCAGTATTTATGAAGAGAGATTGCTGGGGGCCGGGGTATCACATTTTATAGAGCATCTGGCTTTTAAAGGCCCGGAGGGCGAGTTGAAGGGGCGGATCGCCCGGGAGGTCCAGAGTCTGGGAGGAGAAATCAATGCTTATACTTCACGGGATCAGACGGTCTTTCTGATCAAGGTTCCTTCCCGTAACTGGCGGGAAGCCCTCGCCCTTCTTCGTTCCCTGGTTCTGGAGGTTGATTTCCAGGAAGAGGAAGTGGAGACCGAGAAGGAGGTGATCTTAAAAGAGATCAATATGGGCCGGGATGAGCCCGACCGGAGGCTTCATCAGTTGCTCTGGGAGACAGCCTACCGGGTTCATCCATATCGTTTCCCGGTGATCGGGTACCGGAAACTCTTCCGTGAGGTATCCCGGGAGCAGGTGCTGAATTACTATCGCAAGTGGTACGTACCCAATAACATGATTCTGGTGGCGGCCGGCGACCTGCCGGCGGACGCCTTCTTTAAAGAAGGCGGGGAATTATTCGAGCCATTTCCCCGCCAGCCCTATCCGGTGGCCGATATTCCCCCGGAGCCGGCGCAACTCGGGTCCCGGGAAGCTGAAGAGGTGATGGATGTTGCCCAGGCCCGGATGGCTCTCGCTTTTCACATCCCCAGTCTCCACAGTCCCGATCTCTATCCCCTGGACGTCCTGGCCTTACTGGTAGGTCAGGGCCGGAGCTCGACCCTCTATCAGAAATTGCGCGAAGAGCGTGGGCTGGTCTACTCCATTGGCGCGTACTCTTACACCCCCCTCTACCCGGGATTGTTTATCATCCAGGCCCGGACCGATCCGGAGAAGGTGGCGGAAGTCGGTTCCGCTATTCAAGAAATTCTGGAAGGCTACGGGCGCGATCCGGTCTTTGCCGAGGATTTGGCCAAGGCCCGCGCCCGGGTGACCAGTGATTATATTCATTCCCTGACCACCGTGGAGGGGCGCGCCCGGGAACTGGGGTCGAACCAGCGGGTTGCCGGCAGCCCGGATTTTTCCCGGTATTATCTGGAAGGAATCGCCCGGGTTTCCGCCGAAGATATTCAACGGGTGGCCGTCCGCTACTTTAAAATAGAGAATCAGACCCGGGCGGTAATCCGGCCGTCTACGCCCGTCACTGTTCCCACCCCCCCGGTCGTAAAGACTGATAACCCCATCCGGAAGGTTGTTCTTGAGAATGGACTCACTGTCCTGATCAGAGAAGATCATTCTCTGCCCCTGGTCTCGGTTCGGATGGTCTTCGAAGGCGGCGTTTTAGCGGAGAAGGAGTCTGACAACGGGATCTCTCAACTTGTCTCCCGGCTGCTTCTGAAGGGAACCCGGGAACGCCCCGCGCTTTCGATCGCCCGGGAGATAGAAGATTACGGCGGCACGATCTCTACTTACTCGGCCCGCAACAGCTTCGGCTGTTCGCTGGAGGTTCTCTCCGATCGGATCGGGCCCGCCCTGGAGGTTTTAAGCGATGTGGTCCGGAATGCCGCTTTCCCGGAAGAGGAGATCAAAAAGGAACGGCTGATACTCCTGGCCGCGATCCGGGCCGAGAGCGACGATCCCCGGGCGCTGGCCGGGCGCCTCCTTCGGAAGCTGCTCTTCGGAGATCATCCCTATCACTTCTCTGTTTTGGGGACGGAGGATTCGGTTCGCGACTTGACCCGGGAGGAGCTGGATAATTTTTATCGCCGGTACTGTTGCGCGCGCAACGGGGTGTTGGCCGTCTTCGGCGATGTGACGGCGGAAGAGATGTTGCCGCTCATCCGCGGGCGTTTTGGAGATCTCCCCAGAGGGGAGAAGTTGAAACTGAAGGAGGCTTTAGCGGTTTTACCGGAAGGGATCAGGGAGGACATTTTGAACAAGAAAGAGATCCGGCAGGCGGTGGTGATGCAGGGGTTTTCCGGAACCGATGTCTATAACCCGGATCGGTACGCCCTGGAGCTCTTAAGCTCAATCTTCTCCGGACTGAGCGCCCCGCTCTTTTCAAAGGTTCGGATAGAACAGGGATTGGCTTATTATATCGGGGCTTATCAGCTCCTGGGGCTTTCGCCGGGAGCGTTTATATTTTATGCCGGGACTGTTCCCGGCAGTACGGAAAAGATAATCTCGGCCTTCCGGGAGGAGATCGCGCGCGTCCGGGGAGGGAAGATCACCCCGGAGGAGCTGGAGCGAAATAAGAATCGGCTCCTCGGCAACTTCCAGTTCGGTCTCCAGACCAACGGCGCTCGCGCTTTTCAGTGCGCCATCGATGAACTCTATGGCCTGGGTTACGATGCTTACCGGGGTTATGAGGAGACAATCCGGGGATTGAGCGTTGACGACGAGGCGCGGGCGGCGAAGAAATATTTCACCCCGGACAACTATGCCCTGGCAGTGGTGGAACCGGAGGAGGGGAAAGTAAAAAAATGAACGTCCAACTTCGAACTTCGAACTTTCAACTTCGAACTTTAATTTTTGCCGCGCAAAAATTTTAAAAAGGAGGTTATATCATGACTGATGAAAAAAAGATGCCCAACCCTCAGGATATGGATACGGTCAGGTTCTTTTCTCTGGTCACCATGTTCGCGTCGTCGGCCTACCAGAGCATGGGGAAGATAACCAGCCCGGTTACCGGAAAGATCGAGCGCGATCTGGATAGCGCCCGGGGGTTCATCGATATCCTGATTATGCTCAAGAATAAGACCAAAGGCAACCTGAGCGATGCCGAGGAGAAGATCATCACCTCCACCATCTCCGATCTCCAGCTCAACTTCGTAAAGGAGAAGGAGAAGCCGGAACCGCCGGCGGAAGAGAAGGCTGAAGCGGAGAAGTCCGGGGGAGCTGAATCCGAAAAGAAGAAAGAAGAGGGGGAGAAGGCGGCAGATGAATCGGCTCCCATCATCACACCCCCGCCGGTTGAGGAGGAGGAAAAGGGCGAAAAGAAAGAAGAAAAAGCCGCTCCCGAATCCGGAGAAAAGGTAAAGGAAAAGTAGTTCCGCGATTTTGCGTCTAAAGCCGCATCTTTGACAATAATTCCGTCGACCTCCCCGAAAAACTTCGTCTCGGGGCCCCGATTAAAGCTTCGGGGCGGGGCAGGAAAGGTCGACGGCTACAATATTCGTAGTCGCGGACCTTCAGGTCCGCTGAGTTCTAATATACTAATGTCCAATATTCTTGTCACCGGCCGCCCCGGCGTCGGCAAGACCACCCTGATCAAACAGGTCATCAAGGAACTGGGTTTAAAACCGGTGGGTTTTTATACTGAGGAGATCAGGGAAGGCCGGCATCGGGCCGGGTTCCGGATTAAGTCTCTCAGCCCCGGATTACCCCGGATGGATGGTATTCTGGCCCGGATCGGCCTGCCGGGCCCCCATCGCCGGGGGCCCTACACCGTTAACCTGCTCGATATGGAGGAAGTGGGTGCCCGGGCGTTGGAGGAGGCTCTTTCTTACTCTGCGCTGATCGTCATCGACGAGATCGGCAATATGGAGATCATCAGTCTTCGTTTCCAGAAGGCGGTGATCGCCTGTCTGGAGAGCCCTCAGCCGGTTCTGGGAGTGATCAAGGCCGGACGCGGGCCGTTTGTCGATCGCATTAAATCCCGCCCCGACGTAGAGATCATTGAATTGAGACGGGATCGCTTTGAAGCTGTAAAAACAGAGGTGGCAGACAGGATTAAGGTGCTGATTTCTCAGCTATGACCATGAAAATGAATCTGCGAAAAATAATTCGCGTTGGTTATCCCGACGGCCCTTGGGAGGAGATTATCCTGGGCCCTGAGGTGAATAAGGGACAGGTTATCGGGCTCGACGGGTACATGGTTTACCCCTTGAGGTAATAAAGAGCATAAATCAACAGGAGGCAAGATTAAAATTCGGGGATCAAGTTTAGGCGCTTTTTCAGTAAG